>CXWK01095576.1_pt2 | contig 40347 bp, 38 predicted proteins | sample 590851 | NCBI WGS metagenome assembly CXWK01 (sample SAMEA3498364, study PRJEB10139) | wastewater metagenome | biome: wastewater treatment plant; material: activated sludge | place: Denmark | collected 2014-08-01
TAGCGAGGCACCGAACGCCAGGGGCAAGAGCCCTTGGTTACTTGGGGCCGGGCGGCGTTCCGTGCTTCCAAGTGACTCGCTGTAAGAGCGAAACCATAGGCCGCCGTTACCGCAGCAATGGATATACACCCAATCCAAATGCCACCAACCTAAAGAACAGCATTACTGCCGAGGCCGGTTTTTTATGGCCTGGGCTAGATCAATGCAAGATCTGGCTCAGGAACAGCTTGGTGCGTTCATTCTGCGGGTTGTCGAAGAAGTCGTTCGGCGCCGCCTGCTCGACGATTTCGCCCTTGTCCATGAAGATCACGCGATTGGCCACGGTGCGGGCGAAGCCCATTTCGTGGGTTACGCAGAGCATGGTCATGCCGTCTTCGGCCAGGCCGATCATGGTGTCGAGCACCTCCTTCACCATCTCCGGATCGAGCGCCGAAGTCGGCTCGTCGAACAGCATGATTTTCGGTTTCATGCACAGCGCCCGGGCAATCGCCACGCGCTGCTGCTGGCCGCCGGACAGTTGCCCCGGGTACTTGTGCGCCTGCTCCGGAATGCGTACGCGTTCCAGGTAGTGCATGGCGATTTCCTCGGCCTTGCGCTTGGGCATCTTGCGCACCCACATCGGCGCCAGGGTGCAGTTCTGCAGGATGGTCAGGTGCGGGAACAGATTGAAGTGCTGGAACACCATGCCGACTTCGCGGCGGATCGCTTCGATCTGCTTGAGGTCGTTGGTCAGTTCCACACCATCGACCACGATGCGGCCCTGCTGGTGTTCTTCCAGGCGATTGAGGCAGCGGATAGTGGTGGATTTGCCCGAACCCGACGGCCCGCACAGGACGATCCGCTCGCCCTGCTTGACGTTGAGGTTGATGTCCTTGAGTACGTGGAACTGACCGTACCACTTGTTCACGCCCTGCATCTGGATAATGCCTTCAGGGCTCACAGGCTTCTTGATTGCTTCGCTCATTACAGAACTCCTAACGCTTGTGGCCAGTGTCGAGCTTGCGTTCCAGATGCATGGAATAGCGCGACATACCAAAACAGAAAATCCAGAACACCAGGGCCGCGAACACATAGCCTTCAGTGGCCATGCCCAGCCATTTCGGGTCGGCGGCGGCTTGCTTGACGCTGTTGAGCAGGTCGAAGAGGCCGATGATGATCACCAGGCTCGTGTCCTTGAACAGCGCGATGAAGGTGTTGACGATGCCGGGGATCACCAGCTTCAGGGCTTGCGGCAGAATCACCAGGCCCATGCTGCGCCAGTAGCCCAGGCCCATTGCCGCGGCCGCTTCGTACTGTCCTTTAGGGATCGCTTGCAGGCCGCCACGCACCACTTCGGCCACGTAGGCCGACTGGAACAGGATCACGCCGATCAGCGCCCGCAGCAATTTGTCGAAGTTCATGCCTTCAGGCAGGAACAACGGCAGCATCACCGAGGACATGAACAGCACCGTGATCAACGGCACGCCGCGCCAGAATTCGATGAAGGTCACGCAGACCACGCGAATTGCCGGCATGTTCGAACGTCGGCCCAATGCCAGGACAATCCCCAGGGGCAACGCACCGGCAATACCGACGGTGGCGATCACCAGGGTCAGCATCAGGCCGCCCCATTGGCTGGTCGCCACTTGGGTCAGGCCAAAGACGCCGCCGTGCAGCAGGCACCAGGCAATGATCGGGTACAGCACCAGGAAGCTCAGGCCATACACGGCTTTATGATGAAAGCGCGAGATGAACAACGGTGCCACGCCAATGACCGCCAGCCACACCGTCAGGTCGACGCGCCAGCGCAGTTCCGGCGGGTAATAGCCGTACATGAACTGGCCGAAGCGCTGCTGGATGAACACCCAGCAGGCGCCCTCCTTCGTGCAGTCGGCGCGGGTGGTGCCCACCCAGTTGGCATCGATGATTGCCCAGCTCAGGATCGGCGGTATCACCAGGTAGATCAGGTAGAACGCGAACAAGGTCAGCAGGGTGTTGAGCCAGCTGGAGAACATGTTCGCGCGTATCCACGCCATCGGGCCGAAGACCTTGGCCGGCGGTGGCATGTCGGGTTTGAAAGTATGAGTACTCATGCGCTATTCCTTACCGCTCGATCAGCGCAATGCGCTTGTTGTACCAGTTCATCAGCAGGGAAATGCTGATACTGATCGCCAGGTAAACGCTCATGGTGATGGCAATCACCTCGATCGCCTGGCCGGTCTGGTTGAGCACCGTGCCTGCGAACAGCGAGACCATCTCCGGATACCCGATACCGGCCGCCAGCGAGGAGTTCTTCGCCAGGTTCAGGTATTGGCTGGTCAGCGGCGGAATGATCACGCGCAGGGCTTGCGGGATGATCACCTTGCGCAGGGTCGGACCGTTGCGCAGGCCGAGCGAATGCGCAGCTTCGGTCTGGCCGTGGCTGACCGACTTGATGCCCGAACGCACGATCTCGGCGATGAACGCTGCGGTGTACACCGTGAGCGCCAGGGTCAAGGCCAGCAGTTCCGGGATCAGTACCCAGCCGCCGACGAAGTTGAAGCCTTGCAGCTTGGGCATTTCCCAGTGCACTGGCGCACCGAAGATCAACACGCACAGCGCCGGGATCGCCAGGAACAACGCCAGGCCAACCCAGAACTTGTGGAACGGCTCGCCCGTGGCTTCAAAGCGCTTGTTGGCCCAGCGGGTCATCAGCACGATGGCGACAATGGCCACGACGATGCTGATCACGAACGCCCAGAAACCATCGGCCATCAGCGCCGCCGGCATGTTCAGGCCGCGGCTGCTGACGAAGAAGGTGTCGCCGAAGTTGTGGCTGTTGCGCGGCCCCGGCATGGTCAGGAACACCGCGAAGTACCAGAACAGGATCTGCAGCAGAGGCGGAATGTTGCGGAAAACCTCCACGTACACGGTCGCCAGCTTGGCGATGATCCAGTTCTTCGACAGTCGGGCCACGCCGACGATGAAACCGAGGATCGTCGCCAGGATCACGCCGATGAAGGTCACCAGCAAGGTGTTGAGCAAGCCGATGACAAACACTCGGGCATAGCTGTCCGCTTCGGTGTAGTCGATAAGGTGTTGGGCGATGCCGAACCCGGCACTGCGCTCCAGAAAGTCAAAGCCGGAGGTAATGCCCCGGTGTTGCAGGTTGGTCTGTGTGTTGTCGAACAGATACCAGCCTAGCGAGACCACCCCGATAATGGTGATGATCTGGAATACCCACGCACGCACTCGTGGATCGCTGAGGCTGAGCCTCTGCTTTGGTGCGCCGATTGAATTTTGCATGAAGTGCCCCGCAAAGAATGGAACAGAACATCACCCGGTGGTTGGCCCACCGGGTGATAGAACCATCAGCGCACTGGTGGTGCGTATTGAATGCCGCCAGCGTTCCACAAGGCGTTCAGCCCGCGGTCGATCTCCAGCGGAGTGCTCTTGCCGAGGTTTTTCTCGAACACTTCACCGTAGTTGCCAACTTGCTTGACGATCTGCACGACCCAGTCTTTCTTCACTTTCAGGTCTTTGCCGTATTCACCGTCAGTGCCCAGCAGACGAGCGACGTCCGGGTTCTTGGTGGCCTTGGCTTCGGCTTCGACGTTTTTCGAGGTGATGCCGGCTTCTTCAGCGTTGAGCATGGCGTAGCCAACCCAGCGCACGATGGCCAGCCACTCGTCGTCGCCGTTACGCACGACCGGGCCCAGTGGCTCCTTGGAAATGGTTTCCGGCAGCACCACGTAGTCCTTCGGCGAGGCCAGCTTGCTGCGCTGGGCAAACAGTTGGGACTTATCGGAGGTCAGTACGTCGCAACGACCGGATTCAAGCGACTTGGCGCTCTCGTCGGAGGTGTCGAAAGTGATCGGGGTGTATTTCAGACCGTTGCCACGGAAGTAGTCGGAAACGTTCAGTTCGGTGGTGGTACCGGCCTGGATGCAGATGGTCGCGCCATCCAGCTCTTTGGCGCTCTTGACGCCCAGCTTGTTGTTGACCAGGAAGCCGATGCCATCGTAGTAAGTGATGAAGCCAGGGAATTTCAGACCCATGCCCGCGTCACGGGAGCTGGTCATGGTGGTGTTGCGCGACAGGATGTCGATCTCGCCGGACTGCAGCGCGGTGAAACGCTCCTTGGCGTTCAACTGGCTGAACTTGACCTTGGTCGCGTCGCCGAATACGGCAGCGGCCACGGCACGGCAGTAGTCTGCATCGATACCGACGATCTTGCCGGTGGAATCTGGAACCGAGAAGCCAGGCAGGCCATCGCTGACGCCGCACTGTACGAAACCTTTCTTCTGTACTGCATCCAGGGTCGCGCCCGCCTGAGCGAACCCACTGACGCCGAGTACCGCGGCTGCAGTCACGACTGCCAGGGTGGATTTCAACATCTTCATTCAAACCTCCAGTTTTGCTCTTGTTGTGTCGGAGCGTGAGTCCAGTCGCACCCTTTTGAGGCGTTGGTGACCCTTGTTGGCTTTTTATAGGGTCAACCGACGTAGGACCGTAGCCATGAGTCTAGTAGGAGAAAATCCATATAAAGGACAACTCACTTCTCACCAATCGGCCGAACGGGCTGTAGCCCTTTCTCGTTCGCGAAGCCCGTAGCGGCCATTGGCGAACATCCATTACCGGATTTTTTTGCTATCCCACTGCCAACAATGGCCTGATAGTGTTACCGACAGATGTGGGATTTTCGTACCAGCTTGCGTATAGCAAAGCCCGTACCACACCGACCGCTTAAGCGGTTAAGCGACAGGTCAATAGCAAAACTTGTAACCTTGCGACATCTTCGTAACTGATCAACCAGAGACGCCCTCAGACCTCGCACTCAATGAGAGCGCCCGCACATGTTTGGAGCAGCCATGACCAACCCTTTGATTCTTGAACCCATCAAGACCGCAGATGCCTGCGTTATCTGGCTCCACGGCCTGGGCGCCGATCGATACGACTTCCTGCCGGTGGCCGAAGCCCTGCAGGAGACTTTGCTGAGTACACGATTCGTCTTGCCCCAGGCACCGACCCGCGCCGTCACCATCAATGGCGGTTACGAGATGCCGAGCTGGTACGACATATTGGCCATGAGCCCGGCACGGGCGATCAATCGCGAGCAACTGGAAGAGTCGGCCAACTGGATAATCGAATTGCTCGAACAGCAGCGCGCCACCGGAATAGACGCTTCGCGAATTTTTCTCGCCGGCTTTTCCCAGGGCGGCGCCGTGGTTCTACACACCGCGTTTCTGAAATGGCAGGGCCCGCTGGGTGGCGTACTTGCCCTCTCGACTTATGCACCGACCTTCAGCGACGCGCTGGAACTGTCCGCCAGCCAGCAGCGCATTCCGGTGCTTTCGCTGCACGGGCAGTACGATGACGTGGTGCAGAACTCGATGGGACGTAGCGCCTATGAGCATTTGAAACAGCGTGGTGTCACCGTGACATGGCAGGAATACCCAATGGGCCATGAAGTGTTACCTGAGGAAATTCGCGACATCGGCGTGTGGCTCGACGAGCGCCTGCGGTAAACAATGACGTTTAAAAACGCCCTTTGATCCATCCCTCTACGCCGCGCCCGATTCTTGCATTACACTGGCCGGCGTACATTCCTTAACCAATTGATGAGATGACCGTGCTCAAAGCACTCAAGAAAATGTTCGGTAAAAGCGAGACTGAGCAACTCGCGCCAGTCCCCAGCGCTCCTTCTCACGCCCCCAGCCACCGCACCGACGGTAGTCAGCCTGGCCGTACCGCTGCCGTCGCGGCACCGAAACATGAGCCCGCGAGCACGGCGGCCGTCCAACCTGCGGTGGTCACTGCCCCCGAGCAGCCACACAGCGAAACGCCGAAACCCGCCAAACCCCGCCGCGAACCGAAGCCGAAAGCGCCGGTCATCCCGTGGAAACTCGAAGACTTTGTCGTCGAACCCCAGGAAGGCAAGACCCGTTTCCACGATTTCAAACTCGCCCCCGAACTGATGCACGCCATCCAGGACCTGGGCTTTCCGTACTGCACGCCGATCCAGGCCCAGGTGCTGGGCTTCACCCTCGCCGGCAAAGACGCCATCGGCCGCGCGCAGACCGGTACCGGCAAGACTGCGGCATTCCTGATATCGATCATCACCCAGCTGCTGCAGACCCCGCCGCCGAAAGAGCGCTACATGGGTGAGCCGCGCGCGCTGATCATCGCACCGACTCGCGAACTGGTGGTGCAGATCGCCAAGGACGCGGCGGACCTGACCAAGTACACCGGCCTGAACGTCATGACGTTTGTGGGCGGCATGGACTTCGACAAGCAGCTCAAGCACCTCGAGGCTCGCCATTGCGACATTCTCGTGGCCACCCCGGGTCGCCTGCTGGACTTCAACCAGCGCGGCGACGTGCACCTGGACATGGTCGAAGTGATGGTGCTGGACGAAGCCGACCGCATGCTCGACATGGGCTTCATCCCGCAGGTGCGCCAGATCATTCGCCAGACCCCGCCGAAGAATGAGCGTCAAACGCTGCTGTTCTCGGCGACCTTCACCGATGACGTGATGAACCTGGCCAAGCAGTGGACCACCGACCCGGCCATCGTCGAGATCGAGTCGCAGAATGTGGCCAGCGAAAACGTCGAGCAGCACATCTACGCGGTGGCCGGTGCCGACAAATACAAACTGCTCTACAACCTGGTCACCGACAACGGCTGGGAGCGGGTCATCGTCTTCGCCAACCGCAAGGATGAAGTACGCCGCATCGAAGAACGCCTGGTACGCGACGGGGTCAACGCCGCGCAGCTATCGGGTGATGTGCCGCAACACAAGCGCATCAAGACCCTGGAAGGTTTCCGCGAAGGCAAGATCCGCGTGCTGGTCGCCACCGACGTGGCAGGTCGCGGTATCCACATCGACGGCATCAGCCACGTGATCAACTTCACCCTGCCGGAAGTCCCGGACGACTACGTGCATCGCATCGGCCGTACCGGCCGTGCCGGCGCCGACGGCGTTTCCATCAGTTTTGCCGGTGAAGACGACTCCTACCAGCTACCGGCTATCGAGGAAAAACTGGGGCGCAAGATCAGCTGTGAAACACCGCCGACGCATCTATTGCGGGCGGTTGAGCGCAAGCGGCCGCACTGAGCCCCCTTGCAGTAACAAGCGCAGCCGGAAACGGACTGCGCTTTTTTTTCGCCCGGAGATTGCCAGAGATATCTAAAAGTCCATAATAGACAAATTAGTTTACATTCCAGCGCCCGGAGCCGACCATGCCCAGCACCCCTTACGTGATCAATCAGACCCAGGCCCGCGAGTTGCTGGCACAGGTGGACGTGCCGCAAATCCTGCGCAAGCTATTCCGCGACCTGGCCGCCGGGCAAGCGGTGCAGCCGGCACAGCAACTGGTGGAGTTTCCACAGGGTGCCGGCGACTTCATCAATTACCTGGGCGTGCTGGCCGAAGACGGCGTGTACGGAATCAAGACTTCGCCATACATCGTCCGTGAACAGGGGCCATTGGTAACGGCGTGGACGTTGTTGATGTCGATGCAAACCGGGCAGCCGCTGATGCTTTGCGATGCGGGCGAACTGACCACGGCCCGCACCGCTGCAACCACCGCCGTGGCGGTCGATGCCCTCGCGCCGCTCACCGCCAATCGCCTGGCAATCATCGGCAGCGGCAAAGTGGCCCAGGCGCACCTGCATTACGTGAAAGGCCTGCGCGACTGGCAAAGCATCAGCCTGTACTCGCCGAGCCTGAGTGAAGACCTTGAAACGGTGAGCCTGCTGAAAACCATCGAGCCGCGCCTGACCATCGCGCAAAGTCTCGAGGCCGCCATCAGTGACGCGGATGTTGTCATGCTCTGCACCTCGTCCGCAGGTCCGGTGATCGATCCGTCGAGCCTGAGTAAACCGGCGTTGATCACCTCCATCAGCACCAACGCGCCACGCGCCCACGAGGTGCCGCCGCAGAGCCTCAATGACATGCAGGTATTTTGCGACTACCGCCTGACCACCCCGGGTTCGGCCGGTGAGATGCTGATTGCAGGCGAGCAGCATGGCTGGGATAAAAGTGCGATTGTTGGCGACTTGGCCGACCTGCTGAGCGAGAAAGTGCAGCGCCCCGAATATGAGCGTCATGTGTTCTTCCGCTCGATCGGCCTCGGTCTGGAGGACATTGCGCTGGCCCATGCCATCTACCGCTTGCACCCCTGACACCCCAGTCCACTTGTGGGAGCGAGCNNCTGCTCGCGAATACGATCTTTCATTCAACGTTGATGTTGACTGATACGACGCTTTCGCGAGCAGGCTCGCTCCCACAGAGAATCTCGACAACATTGGCATTTGCGCCCCATCAGGAGACGTTCATGAGCCAGGCAGACTTCATCATCATCGGCGGCGGGATTGCCGGCGCTTCCACCGGTTTCTGGCTGTCGCAGCACAGTCGCGTGATCGTGCTCGAACGCGAGTCCCACCCGGCCTATCACTCCACCGGTCGTTCCGCGGCGCTGTACACCGCCGCCTACGGAACACCTCAGGTGCGTGCGTTAACCCAGGCCAGCCGCGACTTCTTCGACAATCCGCCAAGCGGCTTCTGCGAACATCCGCTGCTGACCCCGCGCGGCGAGATGACCGTGGACTTTACCGGCGACCCGGCCGAACTGAACAATCAATACCTGAGCGCCAAAGCCACGGTCCCTGAAATGCAATTGCTGAGCGCCGATGAGGCCTGCGTGCGCGTGCCGATCCTGCGCCGGGAAAAAGTCCACGGCGCGATCTACGATCCGACCGCCAGCGACATCGACACCGATGCCCTGCATCAGGGCTACCTGCGTGGAATCCGCCGCAACCAGGGCGAAGTCCATACCGACAGCGAAGTCCTGAGCCTGAGCCGCGATGCCGCAGGCTTGTGGCAGGTACAAACCCAGGGTCAGACCTTCAGCGCGCCGGTCATCATCAACGCCGCCGGCGCCTGGGCCGACAAGATCGGTGAAATGGCCGGTGCCCGGCCCCTGGGCCTGCAACCCAAGCGCCGCGCGGCCTTCATCTTCGCCGGCCCCGAGGGCGTGGACATCCACCATTGGCCGATGCTGGTGAGCCTCGACGAATCCTTCTATATGAAACCCGATGCCGGAATGTTCCTCGGCTCGCCGGCCAACGCAGACCCGGTCGAACCCCACGACGTACAGCCCGAAGAACTGGACATCGCCATGGGCATCTACCAGATCGAGGAAGCCACCACCCTGACCATCCGCCGCCCGACCCGAACCTGGGCCGGCCTGCGCAGTTTTGTCAGCGATGGTGACTTGCTGTCCGGTTTCGATCCGCAGGTGCAGGGATTGTTCTGGGTGGCGGCACAAGGCGGCTACGGCATCCAGACCTCGCCCGCCATGGGCCAGGCCAGTGCCGCGCTCGTACGTGGTGAACCCCTGCCCGAACCTCTCATCCGCTTCGGCCTGAATGCCGGAATGCTGTCCCCTGCCCGCCTGGGTTGAATGTAGTCCTCAGGTGACGCGCCGATTCGATTGCGGCACACTTTCAGCGTCCTGGTTGACGGGGCGCTGAAGCTGCCCGGAGCCCCACTGTATGAACGCACCTGAACAAGATCCGGTCCTGAACGAGACGTCCCTGGACAACTTCCGGGCCATCGCCGATGCCATCGCCACGCTGTTTTTCCCCCACGCCGAAGTGGTGCTGCACGATTTGCGCACGCAAAAAGTCGACTACATCGCCAACAACCTGTCGAAACGGGAAATCGGTGACGACTCGGCCCTGGAGGACATGCTCAGCGACGATGTCAGCGAACGCAACATCGGGCCCTACGAAAAGCTTAATTGGGATGGTCAGAAGATTCGCAGTCTCAGCACCGTGCTGCGCGACCGCGAGGGACACCCGCTGGCGGTGCTGTGCATCAATCTGAATATTTCGCTGTTCGAGAATGCCAAGGCCGCGCTGGACTTGTTCCTGTCGCCGACCAAGCTGATTCCGCAGCCCGATTCACTGTTTCGCGATGACTGGCAGGAGCGGATCAACACCTTCCTCCACGCCTGGCTGCGCGAACGCCAACTGAGCCTGAACCTGCTCACCCGCGACCACAAACGAGAACTGGTACTGGCCCTGCACGCCGAAGGCGCCTTCAAGGGCAAGAGCGCATCGAACTATGTGGCCAATGTACTGAACATGGGGCGGGCGACGGTGTACAAGCATTTGAAGGAACTCAAAGGCTGAGCAACTGACACCAAGACACCGAAGGGCCACGGCCGCCAACGATAACGCGGGAAACCCGACACCCCGCCGCGACCTCAGGCTCATCTGTAGGAGCGAGATTGCTCGCGATGGTCGTCAACGATAACGCGGGAAACCTGACACCCCGCCGCGACCTCAGGTTCATCGCGAGCATGCTCGCTCCTACAGATGGGGCGTCCCCAGCCCCCTCGTTATTCCAGCGCCGCAGCCGGGCCGAAGAACTCGTAGCGGCTCTGCTTTTCCGGTACGCCCAACGCCTTGAGGTGGCGCTTGACCGCCGCCATGAAGCCTTTAGGCCCAAGGAAGTAAGCATCCAGGTCGCGCTCTTCGGGCAACCAGGCGGCCAGTTGTTCCTGGCTCAACAGCCCGACCTTGTGCGCTGCCGGGCTGACACCGTCATCTTCGGCATAGCAGTAGAAACGCTTGAGTTGCGGGTGACGCTCGGCCAGCCCGTCGATCCAGTCGCGGAAGGCGTGGACGCTGCCATTGCGCGCGCAGTGGATGAAGTGCACCGGCCGCTCGGTTTCCAGCGCCGCTTCCAGCATGGCCAGGGTCGGGGTGATGCCGACGCCACCGCTGATCAGCACCAGCGGTTTGTCACTGGCGCTCAGGGTGAACTCGCCCGATGGCGGGAACAGCTGGATGCTCGCCCCTACATGCAATTGATCGTGCAAGTGATTGGAGGCTCGCCCGCCATCTTCACGCTTGACGCTAATGCGGTATTGGCCCTTGTTCGCCAACGCCGACAGCGAATAGTTGCGGCGAATCTCTTCGCCATCGAGGATCAGTTTCATGCCGATGTACTGGCCTGGCTCGGCGGCGAGGATAGGCCCCTTGTCAGCCGGTTCGAAATAGAAAGAGGTGATTTCCGCACTTTCCTCGACCTTGGCCGCCACGATGAATTCCCGCGCCCCGCGCCAGCCGCCCGGTGCCTGCTCTTTCTGGTCGTAGATGCTGGTTTCGGCACCGATCAGGATGTCCGCCAGTTGACCGTAAGCCGCTCCCCATGCCGCAATCACTTCAGGCGTGGCGATTTCTTCGCCCAGCACCTCGGCAATGGCCCGCAGCAGGCAGCTACCTACAATCGGGTAGTGTTCCGGCAGAATCTGCAGGGCCACGTGCTTGTTGATGATCTTGGCCACCAGGTCGCCCAACTGATCGAGCTGGTCGATGTGGCGGGCGTACATCAATACACCGTTCGCCAGGGCGCGCGGTTGGTCACCGCTGGCCTGGTGAGCCTGGTTGAACAGAGGACGGACTTGCGGATATTCGGACAACATCATCCGGTAGAAGTGAGTGATCAGCGCTTCGCCACCGCTTTCAAGCAATGGCACAGTGGACTTGACGATGGCACGGTCTTGAACGCTCAGCATAAGGTGACTCCTGGGCAACGGGTTTTTTTAACAGTTGCCTTAGACTTATCAGTTTCCGTGCCAACTATTAAAACCTTAAAAATCAATTACTTAATTGCACAGTAGTCATTACGACACACAGCAGGTTATAGTCTTATCGACTACACGGAGTCACTATGACTGCAAAATCCTTGCTCACTGCGCTGTTGCCACTGGTGGCGGACCTGTCCCGCGAACTCCCCGAGGGCGAACGCTATCGACGCTTGCTGGAAGCCATGCGCGCCCTGCTCCCCTGTGATGCCGCCGCCCTGCTGCGCCTCGATGGTGAATGGCTGGTGCCGCTGGCTGTCGATGGCTTGAGCACCGACACCCTAGGCCGGCGCTTCAAGGTCAGCGAACACCCACGTTTTGAGGCACTGCTCAGCAGCACCGGCCCCACGCGGTTTGCCGCTGACAGCAATATGCCCGACCCGTATGACGGCCTGGTCGATGGCCTGGACGATCATCTGGAAGTCCACGATTGCATGGGTTGCCCGCTGTTTATCGATGAGCGACCGTGGGGCCTGCTGACACTCGACGCCCTCAACCCGGAACAGTTCGAACCGATCGAGCTGGATGCCCTGGAGGCCTTCGCCAGCCTCGCGGCGGCTACCGTCAACGCCGCTGAACGTATCGAGCGTTTGAACAACAGGGTCGAAGACGAACACCAGCGCGCCGAGGTGTACCGTCAGGCCAGCGGCCAGCAAAGCCGCGAAATGATTGGTCAAAGCAAAGCGCACAAACGCCTGGTGGAAGAGATCAACCTGGTGGGCGGCAGCGATCTGACGGTGCTGATCACCGGGGAAACCGGGGTGGGCAAGGAGCTGGTGGCCCAGGCTATCCACGCCGCCTCGCCGCGTGCCGACAAACCCATCATCAGCCTCAACTGTGCTGCCTTGCCGGATACGCTGGTGGAGAGCGAGCTGTTCGGGCACGTCCGCGGGGCCTTCACCGGGGCGCTGAACGACCGACGCGGCAAGTTTGAACTGGCCAATGGCGGCACGCTGTTCCTGGATGAGGTGGGCGAGCTGTCGCTGACCGTGCAGGCCAAATTGCTGCGCGTGCTGCAAAGCGGTCAGCTACAGCGGCTGGGTTCGGACAAGGAGCATCAGGTCGATGTGCGACTGATCGCAGCGACCAATCGCGACTTGGCCGAAGAAGTGCGCAGTGGTCGCTACCGCGCCGATTTTTATCACCGGCTCAGCGTTTACCCGTTGCTGGTACCGGCACTGCGTGACCGTGGGCGAGATGTGTTGCTGCTCAGCGGTTACTTCCTCGAGCAGAACCGCTCGCGCATGGGCCTCAACAGCCTGCGCCTGAGCACCGATGCCCAAGCGGCGTTGTTGGCCTACGGCTGGCCCGGCAATGTGCGCGAGCTGGAACACCTGATCGGCCGCAGCGCGTTGAAGGCGCTGGGCAACTGCAAGGAGCGACCGAAAATTCTCAGCTTGAGTGCCGCCGACCTCGATCTGCCCCATGGCAACGTCGAAGTCAGCGCCGAGCAACCCACCGCTGCAGCCGTGGAAACGGTGACCGGGGATTTGCGCGAAGCCACCGAGCGTTATCAGCGCCAATTGATCGGCGCTTGCCTTGAACGACACCACCACAACTGGGCGAGCGCTGCCCGCGAGCTGGGCCTGGATCGGGCCAATCTCGGGCGGATGGCCAAGCGCCTGGGGATGAAATAGGCACCAGGGGCAATCGTTGCGAGTGGCGCATAACTTGCTTCGAGAGCCACCTTCGCGGCGACATTCTGTCGCCGCTGCCTGCCCCCGGATGCGACTGACCGCCCAATGAATACGACGTTTTCCTGTGTAGGCTGTGGCAAATGCTGCAATGATCACCACGTGCCCCTGACCCTGCAAGAAGCCCGGATGTGGGCGGCCGACGGTGGCCAGGTCATCGTGTTGGTGGAAGCCTTCCTGGGCAATGGCCTGGGCCTGTCGGCGCAGCAACGCGAGCACGCCGAACGGCGCTCGGCAGTGGTGCGCAGCGGCACCTGCGAGGCTTTCGTTGCCATCACTTTTGCCGCCTACAGCACCGGCGCCTGCCGCCATCTTGACGAGGACAACCTGTGCCGCATCTACGAGCGCCGGCCGCTGGTGTGCCGCATCTATCCGATGGAGATCAATCCGCACATTCCCCTGAACATCGCTGCCAAGGAATGTCCGCCGCAATCATGGGAACAGGGACCGCCACTGATTGTCGGTGGCGAGCTGGCGGACCCGCAACTGGCGGACCTGATCCAGCGCTCTCGCCAGGCGGATCGCGATGACATCCACATCAAGGATGCGATATGCGCGCTATTGGAGATTCGAACCACTGCACTCAAGGGCGACGGGTTTACCGCTTACCTGCCGGACATGACCGCGTTCGCCACGATCATCGACGAATTGGCCGGACAGACGTTACCGGCGTGGGAAAGCGAATGGCAGTTTCATGTGTCGGGGGACGATGTCGCCGGCCCCCTATTGGCAGCGGGTGCGCAGGTGGCGACCGAGTCGCCCGCTCACTATGCTTTCATTTCGTTGCGAACGGCTTGAGCCCACCAGGCGACACCTGTATTCGCCCCTTCGCGAAGCACACTGGATAAACCTGAGACCTAACGCTTGCCCATCGAACGGCGTGTCCCCGGAGGCGCCATCCCCGGCGTCTTGGTGTGGCCATTCTTGGCGCCGTTCTTGTACCACGGCTGGCTGGCGTCCTTAGTGGCCTGCAGCTCACCGGGCTTGAACGGGAACTTGAACGCCGGGATTGCGGTTTTGGTCTCGCTGTCAGCGCTGGAGTCGACGCTGTCTGGCAGCTCTGCCTGTTCGTCGCTCAAGGCGTCGGCTACCGGCGGTTGTTTCGGGGAAGTCATGAAAAGCTCCGGGTGATGCACACTGTGTCGGGCCCGTTCAGCGAGCCACGAAAGACGCCAGTATAGCGGAAGGGCAGGTACAAGCTTCAAGCTGCAAGCTTCAAGTTAAACGCGCTGCGGGTAGCTTTTGACTTGCGGCTTGGCGCTTGAAGCTTGTAGCTTTCCTCCCATTCTCTCCGCCCGACGAGCCCTGCGCCCATGAAAAAGACTGTTCTCGCCTTCAGTCGCGTCACGCCAGAAATGGTTGAACGCCTGCAACAAGACTTCGACGTCATCGTGCCGAACCCGAAAAAGGGTGATATCAACGCCCAGTTCAACGAAGCCCTGCCCCACGCCCACGGATTGATCGGGGTAGGTCGCAAGCTCGGTCGTGCACAACTGGAAAACGCCGCCAGTCTGGAAGTCGTGTCCAGCGTTTCGGTGGGCTATGACAACTACGACGTGGACTATTTCAACGAACGCGGGATCATGCTCACCAACACGCCGGACGTGCTCACCGAAAGCACCGCCGACCTGGCCTTCGCTTTGTTGATGAGTAGTGCACGCCGCGTCGCCGAGCTCGACGCCTGGACCAAGGCAGGCCAGTGGCAAGCCACCGTCGGTGCACCGCTGTTCGGCTGCGATGTCCACGGCAAGACCCTGGGCATCGTCGGCATGGGCAACATCGGCGCGGCCATCGCGCGCCGAGGTCGGCTGGGCTTCAACATGCCAATCATCTACAGCGGCAACAGCCGCAAGACTGCGCTGGAACAGGAACTCGGTGCGCAGATGCGTAGCCTGGACGAACTGTTGGCTGAAGCCGACTTCGTCTGCCTGGTGGTTCCGCTCAGCGAGAAGACCAGACACTTGATCAGCCATCGCGAACTGGCCCTGATGAAGCCGAGCGCGATCCTGGTGAACATCGCCCGGGGTCCGGTGGTGGACGAGCCGGCACTGATCGATGCGCTGCAAAACAACCGCATTCGCGGTGCCGGGCTGGATGTGTATGAAAAGGAGCCGCTGGCCGAGTCGCCGCTGTTTCAGCTGAAAAACGCAGTGACCTTGCCGCATATCGGTTCGGCCACCCATGAGACCCGCGATGCCATGGCCAACCGCGCCTTGGCGAACCTGCGCAGCGCATTGCTAGGTGAGCGTCCACAAGACCTGGTCAACCCGCAGGTCTGGAAAGGTTGAATGAACGAAGGCACGTCTGGCTGGACGTGCCATTTGCCATAACATCAAGCGAGCTGCAATTTAAGTAGAACAGACGACATAACTTGCAATGCAGTCTCCGACTGAACTTCCCTGAAGAACTATAAACTTCGAGCGATCAAAGAACGCACCAAGGGCGCACTCGGAGAATAACCAATGAACAAACTCACCACCGCCTCTGTGATAAGGCGGAGCAAAGTACTTGTTGTTTTAACCGCAACATTATTCGGGCTAATGACGCTCGCCAACAATGTTACCGATTATGCGGCATATGCCGAATACATCGGGCGCATCATCAGCATGAGCGACACCACGGGCAACGACTCACGGCGCTACAGGTCCATCACGTCCAACATGTTTCACCATCGTTTTTACTGGGCAATCATTTCACTCGAAATTATTTTTACCTTTAGTTGCCTGGTGGGGACCTGGCAGCTCTATCGAAAACTTGATGCACCACGCAACGAGTTTCACGAAGCAAAAAAATTCGCAATCGCTGGCTTCGTGACAGGTATTTTTGTATATCAGGGTTTATACGTCATCATTCTCAATGAATGGTTCGACATGGATTACTCCGTTCATCGCAACACCTATGTTTGGGCACAAAACAATATTGAATATATGTTTCTCGGCCTGATCTTTCTCACGGCAGTAAAAGACAGCTGAACAGCCTGCGGCTCAGGCCAGCTTCCCCGCCACGGTTTTGGCGCTCGTGCCGGGCTTGCGAAACACCAACACGTTACCCAGCATGACCAGTACCAGGCCCACGAGTGCCGGGGGAGTCCATTGGTAGCCTTCGGCGAACGCCGATACATTCAGCGCCACCACCGGAAACAGAACGGTGCAATAGGCTGCGCGCTCGGGGCCCATGCGCCCGACCAGGGTCAGGTAGGCAGTGAAACCGATGACCGAACCGGGAATCACCAGGTACAACAGCGAGCCGATGTAGCGAGCGTTCCATTCCATGTCGAACGGGATCCCCTTGACCAGGCACCACGCCGACAACATCGCCGCGCCATAGGCCATGCCCCAGGCATTGGTCGTCAGCGGTTTGAGCCCGGCCTTTTGTTGCAGGCTCGACAGCATGTTCCCGGCCGAGAAACACAGCGTGCCGCACAAGGCCAGGCCAAGGCCAAGCAAGGTTTGCGGGCTGGCGGTGTGACCCGCCAGCTCGGGCCAGAACAGCAGGCCCAGACCGAGCAAGCCCAGCGCGCCGCCCATCAGCACATTGCGGGCGATTTTCTGAGCGAAGAACACCCGTGCATTCAGCGCATTCCACAGCGTGGCCGTGGAAAACACCACGGCGACCAGTCCGCTGGGGATCCACTGACTGGCGGTCAGGAAACACATGAAGTTGACGCAGAACAGGCATAACCCTTGCGCCAGGCAAATCAAGTGCCCGCGGCGGTTCATCAATTGCAGGCGGCGGCTAAGCAGCAGGATCACGAACAGCACCAGCGCCGCCAAGCCAAAGCGATAGACAATGGACACGGGAATCGCCACCACGCCCAGTTGCCATTTCAGGGCGATCCAGGTGGTGCCCCAGATCAGCACGGTCAGCAGGTACAACGAAAGGTTCATGGCAAAGGCTCCTTGATAGGCGACCAGTGTCCTGCGCCGCGTTGCGCCGCACTTGCATAATCTTGCGCTTTTGTCAGTCGACGGGCTGGCAGGCGAAGGCCTACGGAGTAGGATGCAAGGCGTTGGAGAGAAACGATCATGCCCGCACTGGAATCCCTGCAAGTCTTTCAAGCCCTCAACCGCTCGCCCAATGCTCGCCTGGAGCACAGCGCCGAGCTCGGTGACGGATTGGCAGCAGCCTTGTGGAACAACCACCACGATGCCCAGGACTACGAAGCGCCGAGCCACCACACGCTGTCCTGCTACATCGCTGGCGGCACCGGGACCTTCCGGCGCGACCAGCCCGGCACCAAGGGCGGTCCGGACAAGCTGTGCATCCTGCCGGCCGACCATCAGTCAGGCTGGGTGATCAATGGCGACATTCGCCTGGCCCACCTGTATTTCAGCCCGGAACAATTTGCCCTCGGCTGCGTCACCCTGCTCGATCGCGAGCCACGGCAACTGCAGTTGCGTGAGCAAACTTTTCTGGATGACCCACAACAGGCGTTGCGCTTTCGGCACTTGATCCGCCTCAACTGGGACGAACCGGGAGAACGTCTGCTCACCAGCAGCCTGGCCCATGAAATGCTCGCCCACGCCCTGCTCAGCCAGGTCAGCGTACGTCCCGGCTTGCGACTCAAGGGTGGCCTGGCCGCGCATCAGCGACGGCATCTAGTGGAGTTCATCGACAGTCAATTGGCTGAAGCCATCAGCCTGGGGCAGTTGGCTGCTCTGTGCGCATTATCCGAGTACCACTTTGCGCGGATGTTTCGTGAGAGCTTCGGTTTGCCGCCCCATCAGTATGTACTGGCGCGGCGCTTGAGCCGGGCGCGGGAGTTGCTGCGCAGCACCTCGCAGCCGTTGGGAGATATTGCATTGGCGTGCGGGTTTGCCAGTGCCAGTCACTTCACCAATCGATTCAGGCAGGCGCTAGGTGGAACGCCGGGAGAATATCGGCAGGCGTTTTTGCGTTAATGCCGGGATATTCATTGCCTGTCAGGCCGCCATCGCTGGCAAGCCAGCTCCCACAGCTTTCGGTGTCGATTGCATACACAAACCCTGTGGGAGCTGGCTTGCCAGCGTTGAACGATGACGCGATTTCTAATCAGAACTCCAGGGTGCCCGACAACGTCACCTGCCGCGAATCCCCCATCGACACAAAGAACCGGCTCGCCGCCGAGGTGTAATACGTACGGTCAAACAGGTTTTTCACGTTGAGTTGAAACTTGACCCGCTGCCCATCGAGTTGGGTGTCATAGGTGGCGAACGCGTCGGCGACGGTGTAGCTCGGCAGGTCAAAATCATTCACGGCATTGCCCGCTCGTTCCCCGACATAGCGTGCTCCAGCGCCAATCCGCAGCTGATCGCCACCGACGATCGTGCCGAAGTCATAGACCGCCGACAGTGAGCCACTATTCTTCGCGACGTTCTGCAGCTGTTTACCTTTGTAGACCGGGTCCTGCGTCACTTCGGCATCGGTGTAGGCATAACTGCCGATCATGCTCCAGCGGTCGCTGAGCTGGCCGCTCAAGTCCACTTCCAGGCCACGGGAACGCACTTCACCGGCCGCACTGTAGAGTGTCACCGGGCCTTCGGCGTTAGCCACCAGGACGTTGCGTTTCTTGATGTCGAACAGCGCAAGGTTGCCCGTTACGCGGCCCGGCATTTCCAGCCTGGCCCCCACTTCCCACGACTTGGCTTCTTCCGGCGCAATGCTGCCGTCGAGCACGGCGCTGCTGCCGCTCAACGGCGCGATGGTCGAGTTGGGTTTGAACGATTCGGTGTAGCTGCCATAGAACGACAGTTCATTGGTATAGCGGTAGACCAGGCCGGCGCGCGGCACCCATTTTTGCCCGTTGCTGTCGGTGTTGGCCTTGAACGGCACGCCTTTGCCGGCGTACTGGTCGTACTCCTGGAAACGTCCGCCAGCGACCAGGATCCATTGGTCGGTGAGGTGGATCGAGTCCTGCAAGAACACCGAATCGCTACGCAGGATATCGGTCTGCGCACTGTCGGCCGGGCTGACCGTGGTGCCCGGGACTTCGCGGCCGTATACCGGGTCGAGGTAGCTGAAGGTTGTCAGGCTTTTCTGACGGATCAGGTCGGCGCGGTAGATCTTGCGGTACTCGTCATCGACCCCGAGCACCAGGTCATGTTGCATGCCGGCGACATCGATCTTGCCTTCGAGGCTCGCAGTCGTGAAACGGTCCGTACTGATAGCATTCTGCGTGCCGTCCATGCTGCGTGTGAGCGTGCCATTGCTGGTGTCGACGGCGGTCACACGCACCTGGCTGGCGTCATAGGTCTCACGATTCCAGCTGTAGCCGAAATGGGCTTTCCAGTTGTCGTTGAGGTCGTGATCGGCCTGGAAGTGATACAGGTCGGAGCGCCCTTCCATGTTGTTGAACGGTTCGTCGAGCCGGCGATCACGGGGGATGTCCAGCGGATGATTATCCCGCGGATCGATCACCGTGCCACGGTCGAACGGGGTCAGGAACTCCCGGTGTTCATAGGCGAACGTCAGCTGGGTGCTTTCACCAAACCAGGCCAGCGACGGCGCCACCAGCGTCTCGCGATGCACACCGTAGTTGCGCCAGTAATCCTCGTCTTCGTGGTCCAGCACCAGACGGTAGGCCAACCCGGACTCACCCAGGGCACCCGTGCTGTCAAAGGTGCCGCCGCTGCCGTTCTTGCCCTCGCCATAAGTCGAGCCACGCAGGGTCAGGGCATTGTAGGGATCAAGCTCCGGCTGCTTGCTGACCATGTTGACCACGCCGCCGGGATCCTGGATACCATAGAGCAGCGAGGCCGGGCCCTTGAGCACTTCGACCCGGTCCACCGTCGCGTTCAAGCCCCGCCCCTGCACCACCGGCATGCCGTCACGCATGATCGAGCCGTTGCGGTTGTCGCCGAAACCGCGGGTCATCACCGAATCCTGGGTGCTGCCCAGCGTGTTGCCCTGGGTGATACCGCTGACGTTCGCCAGCGCGGCATCCAGGTTACGCGGAGCCTGGTCGCGAATGACCTGGGCCGGGACGACGTTGACCGTCTGGGGAATTTCCTGAAGCGGCGTCGAGGAACGCATCACCGAGCTGGTAGGCGGAGGCTGGTAGCTTGTGGAAGGTTCCATCACCGAGGTGATGGTGGTAGCGCCCAGATTCAACGCGCCCTCGGTCGGTAGCGGTTCCAGGACCATGGTGTGGCCATCGATGCGCCGCGTGGTCAAGCCGGAACCGCCGAGCAACCGCTGCAGGGCCTGTTCGGCACTCAACTGGCCATTGAGCGCCGGGGCATTGAGGCCATACGGCGCCTCATCGGTATAGACCACGCTGATACCGGTGACGTGACTGAAGTCGCTCAACGCCTGGGGCAAGGGTTTGGCGACCATCGAAAAGCTGAATAGCGCACTTTGCGGGGTGCTGGCAGACGCGGCCAGTGCCCCGTTCAGCGGCAGCAGCGCCAACGCCGCGAAGCTCAACGCAGACACACCCAACCATTGTTTGACCGAACCCGGTATTGCCCTGGACTTCATGACTCATGACCTGTGTAGAACCACGACGGATGCGAATGACTCGCAGTTTCAGTCACTACACGGATGGCGTTCGGTTTTACCTCAGCAGAAAGTTGAAAATAATTATTCCAAGAGGTGTGGTGTTAGATTCGCCCCTTCGCGAGCAGGCTCGCTCCCACATTTGGAATGCGTTCTCCTGTGGGAGCGAGCCTGCTCGCGAAGGGGCCAATCGTCTCAGCGCAAAATAATCAGATGTCCCAGAACCTGGTGTTGCTCAAAGCCCAACACCCCCTGCAATGAACTCAATACCGCCTGCGGGTCCTTGCTCGGAAAGCTGCCGCTGATCTGCCGCTGTGCCACGTCATCATTGAGCACCACGATCCTCCCCGGGTAGTAACGGCGCAAATCCTCGACCACATCAGCCAGCGTCGCCTTGTAGTAAGTCAGCCATCCCTGGCGCCACGCCAGTTGCGCTTCGCTGTCCACCGCATGAAGTTTTCCCGCTGAGCCTTCGCCGTAAGCCACTTGCTGGCCGGCCGTCAGGATCTGCTGGTCCGCGTTCTTTTGCGCCCTCACGCCAACCCGGCCAGACAACACCGTCACCTGCGCCCCACGAGGTTGCAGTCGCACTTCGAACTGTGTGCCGAGCACCCGCGCCTGGCCCTTCCCGGCGTCCACCACAAATGGCTCGCCGGTATGGGTCACGCTGAAAAATCCGGCACCGCGGCGCACTTGCACACGCCGCTCCCCCTCACTGAAATCCACCGCAATCGCACTGTCGGCATCAAGAGTGACCTGCGATTGATCGGCCAGAGTGATGGTGCGGACTTCCCCCGGTGCCGAGACATAATCGGCGCCCAGGTCGTCGATCCAACGCAACGGCTGCCAACCGCCACCGAGGCTGATCATCAGCAGCAGGGAAGCCGCCATGGCCAGCGCGCCCGACCAGCGCCGAACGCTGCTGCGACGTGAGCGATTCATGGCGTTGAGGTAACCCTGCAAGGCCAGCGCGTCCTCGTCGGCGAGTCTGCGCGCCGGCACTTCACTCAACTCCCACAACACTTGCGCACGGGCATAAGCCTGCGCATGCGCGGGGTCGGCCTGCAACCATTGACTGAAGGTGGCTTGGTCACCGCTGCAGGGCTGGTCATGCAACAGACTTAACCAGGCCAGCGCTTGCTGTTCCTGAGCAGGCGTCGGCCTGACGCGTTCGATGCTGTTCACAGTGCTTTCCCTGGCATACGCGGCTCGCATTCGCGCAGGCTGGCTTTGCAGGCCTCGAGCGCGCGCATCATATGTTTTTCCACGGCACTCTGGGACAGGCCCATGGCCTTGGCGATCTCGGCGTACTTGCGACCATGGATGCGGTTGAGCAAAAAAATCTGCCGCGTGCGTTCCGGTAACGCGCGTAACGCCGCTTCGACGTGGCGCAGATCGTTGCCTGCTTCCAGCGCCGCTTGCGGCTCGCCGCCCATACAGTGCGCCGGTTCGGCCATTAAACCTTCGTTGGCCCGCACCCGCGTACCTTCGCTGCGCAAGTGGTCGATGGCGATGTTGCCGGCGCAGCGCAACAGATAGGTGCTGAGTTCTTCAACTTGTACCAGGGGGCGTCGCCAGAACCGCACGAACAAGTCTTGCACCAGGTCCGCCGCCGTGGCCCGGCAACCCACGCGACGACTCACCAACGCTTCCATTTGCGAACGCTGGGAGAGAAATACCTGGAGAAAATGCGCACGATCGCCGCGTGGTTCGCCGTGCTCGATCTCGGGAGATTCGGGAGTAGTCATTGATTCAATACTGCGCCATAGCGGCAATCGGGCCGGCCAACAACCGGGTGTGTACCCAGCAAGGCGCAATACTAATGATAAATATTCTCATAAGCAAAGCTGTCGAGGGAGATCACTTATCTTGACAGCAGCTATCAGTGCGACCAGTTCGACGAGTGCGGCGGTTCACTGAATCCCTTGGCCACAAAACAAAACGGGCCTGCATTGCAGGCCCGTTTTCATTGGGAGGGTCAATCAGGCATCAAGCGTTTTGCGCAGCCTGTTCGTTTTCAAGAAACTCTTCTTCCAGCAGCTTGTCGGCGTGAGGCCTGCGCTCGAAGGGCACCACGGCAGCGCGTGGTTTGCCGCGCAGTTTGCCGAACAGGTGTTCAAGGGCGTGTTCGAGTTTCTCGGCAGCTCCGTCGATCGCCAGTTCCAGGCTGGCGGCTTTATGGGTGACAGAAATCGGTTGGTGGCCTTTTGGCCGCGCTTCCAGCTGGCAGCGCAAATCATGGGGACCAGGCTTGTCGCCATTCTCGTCCCGCAGGTGAACCTCGACGCGGGTCAGGTCCTCCTCATAACGTTCGAGCGTGCTCTCAATGGTGGTTCGTACCCACTCCTCCAGTCGGATGCTGCTTTGAATATGGTTATCGCTATTGACTTGGATTTGCATAGTTCATCCCTTATTTCAGCTAGCTCGCGAGAGGCCGGTCAGCTAAGCCCTTGGGCGTCATCACCGTGACCTCTTACTTACACAATCGGTCTGTACGATGAACAATTCAACCCCTAAAAAAAGATAAATATCTAATCGCAAAAAAAGCCGGACAACCGGCAAAAGCGCTGTTAAGGTCGGGAGTTGGGTCGCCCCTCTCTTACGAAATAATTGCTCACATCTGCCGCTCCCCCAGCGGGTGCAGGCCGCGAAAAATCGCCGCCTCCTCCACCAGCCAGTCATGTACCGCCCGCACGCCCGGATGGCTCAGCGCCCCCGGCGCGTAGAGCACCATGTAGCGCTTGTGATTGGGCACCGCCAGGCCGAACGGTACGATCAATGCGCCCCGCTCCAGCTCGTCATTGAGCAACGTACGCCGTGCAATCGCCACGCCCATCCCGGCGATGGCCGCTTCGATGGTCAGGTGATTGCGATTGAAGGTATGCCCGCGCCGCACATCGGCACCTTCAAAGCCGATGGCATCGAGATAGAACTCCCATTCCGCGTATTCGTAGCTGCCGCGCCAGGCAGTAATGTCATGCAGCAACGGAAAATGCAGCAGGTCCGCCGGGCCATGCAACGGCGGACGCCCGCGTAACAGGCCCGGGGCACACACCGGGAAAATCTGCTCATCGAGCAAGGCTGTGGATAACAATCCGGGGTAGCTGCCGTCATTCAGGTCGATGGCCAGGTCGAAATCGCCTTCGTGCAACGGCACGCTGCTGTCTTCGGCGACCAGGCGTAGCTGGATGTCCGGGAAGCGCTGCTGCAAGCGTGGCAGGCGCGGCGTCAGCCATTTGCTCAGGAAAGAAGGAATCGAACGCACCCGCAGTGTGCCGCTGATCATCCCCGCGTCCAGCCGGCGCAATTCGGCATCGATGCTGCCGTAGGCCTCGTTGACCGTAATGGCCAGTCGCTGGCCTTCGGCGCTCAGTTCCACGCCCCGGGCACGCCGGTGAAACAGTCGAAAACCAAGGCGCTCTTCCAGCTGTCGGATCTGCTGGCTGACCGCCCCCGGCGTGATGTGCAGCTCTTCGGCGCAACGGGTGAACGACAAGTGCCGCGCGGCACAGGAAAACACCTGTAGCCAAACGTAAGTCTGGGCGTGTAATTGGCGGCTCATGGTTTAGTCCTGCTAAAGGCTGTCTTAGGAAGTTTCGTTGGTCACGTAGGACTGAGAGAGGCAGTATCGCTGAAAGTGCGCTTGTCCTACAAAAATGGCAGCGATTCATCTTCCATTGCAGGAATAGGCTTTAGCATGGCTATCAGTGTTTTCGATCTCTTCAAAGTCGGCATCGGTCCATCCAGCTCCCACACGGTCGGCCCCATGCGTGCTGCCGCGACCTTCGCCCAGGCGCTGGTGGACCAGGGTTCAGTGACTGACGTACGGCGGGTGGAAATCCGCTTGTACGGCTCCCTGTCGGCGACCGGTGTCGGTCATGCCACCGACCGAGCTTGCGTCATGGGCTTGATGGGCGAATGGCCAGACCGTATCGATCCCTCCACCATCGACAGCCGGATCCATACCCTGCGTGAGACCGGCGAGTTGTTGCTGGCAGGCCAGGTGAGCATTGCGTTCAACTGGTCGCGCGATCTGCTGCTGCTCGACGAGAGTTTGCCCTACCACCCCAACGCCATGTCCCTGACTGCCTTCGGCGAAACCGGCGAACTGTTCGAACAGACGTACTACTCGGTCGGTGGTGGGTTCATCATCGAGGCGGCAGAAGCCGAGTCCGGGCTATCACCTGCCCGAGACGTGGTTTTGCCCTACGACTTTTCCAGTGCCGTCGAGCTGCTCAAGCTCTGCAACCAGCACGGTCTGCGTGTCAGCGAGCTGATGATGGCCAACGAACGGGCCTGGCGCAGTGACGAAGAAATACGCCAGGGCTTGCTGCATATCTGGTCGGTGATGCGCGAGTGCGTCGAGCAGGGGCTGGAGCACGAAGGCATCCTCCCCGGTGGCCTGAACGTGCCGCGACGTGCGGCGAAATTGCACCGCAGCCTGTTGGAAATCGGCAAGCCGAACGTCATCACTTCGACCCTGTCGGCCATGGAATGGGTGAACCTTTTCGCCCTCGCCGTGAACGAAGAAAACGCTGCCGGCGGTCGCATGGTGACAGCACCGACCAACGGTGCAGCGGGGATTATTCCGGCGGTGCTGCACTACTACATGAAATTCAACCCCGATGCGTCGGACGATGACGTCGTGGCGTTCTTTTTGGGTGCCGCCGCCGTCGGCATCCTGTGCAAGAAAAACGCCTCGATCTCTGGTGCCGAAGTCGGTTGTCAGGGCGAGGTCGGCTCTGCCTGCGCCATGGCCGCCGCCGGCCTGGCAGAAGTCCTCGGCGCCACGCCGGAGCAATTGGAAAACGCCGCCGAAATCGGCCTTGAACACAACCTCGGACTGACCTGTGACCCGGTCGGCGGGCTGGTGCAAGTGCCATGTATCGAGCGCAACGCAATTGCTGCCGTAAAGGCGATCAACGCCACGCAAATGGCCCTGCGTGGCGACGGCAAGCACTTCATCTCCCTGGACCGGGTGATCCGCACCATGCGCGACACGGGCGCCGACATGCACGACAAATACAAGGAGACATCCCGAGGCGGTCTGGCGGTGAACTGGGTAGAGTGCTGACCGGTTTGGTGGCATGCAGGCGCAAATTGCCCTGAAACGGGCAGCCCCCTGTAGGAGCGAGCCTGCTCGCGAAAAACCTGAGAGCGCCGCGTGGCGCCAGATATCCCGCGTCATCGTTGACCTGCATCGCGAGCATGCTCGCTCCTACAATTCGTGCTTCTTGTCCGGCATGCCCTTTGCTACATCCCGTTTGGAACATTGATGGCGATATTGACGAGAGAATGGCCGATGGTCCGGCGTTGCGAACCAACCCGATCACGGCCGGTCAACAACTGCACGTTCAATCAAGCGGTGACGCATCATGGACAACCCTTTCCAGCTCATTACCGATGCTTTTGCAGCGGACTATCAGATCAACCTGAGCATTCAGGGTCTTGATGGCAGCATCATGCTGACCCTGTCCAACAATGGCCGAGTAGTCGCAAAGCGCATGATCAGTGCCGAACAACGCAACGATCCACAACGGCTCAAGCGCCTGGTGCAAAGCATCCAGTTCGGCATCGCCATCGAACAGGGGCACAGCGCAGTGGCCATCCTCGAAGCCATGACCGATGGCGGCACGCACAGCCTGCCGCCACCCTCGATAAAAAACCGCCCGCGCCCGGCCATCAGGCTTTAAAGCTCGCCCTTCTCCACTTCCGGATGTTCACCCGAGCCCGCACCTGTCTTACGGTGCGGATGCTCGATCTTCACCGAAGGAAATTGCGAGGAGGCGTAGCGCACTACCAGGATCGCAAACGCCAGCAACAGGATCCCGCCGCACAGGTAGATGATCCCCAAGTCGGGTGGATTGTGATGGGACACGTTGGAAATCAGCAGCCGCGTGAGCGCCGTGATCGCCACGTAGATCAGGAAACGTACCGGCATGTGGTTGGTCTTGAAGTAAATCCCGACCATCGCCCCCAGTTCCAGGTAGATGAACAGCAGCAGGATGTCGTCGATCTTGATATGCCCCTGCTCGAGCATCCCGAGAAACTCCATCACCGCAGCCCACGCGGTCACCGCACCAATGGCAAACAGCGCCAGGTAGTGGAAAGTTTCGACGAACAGGTTGCCCAGTGACTCGGCCAGTTCATGCACGTTCTGCCGCAGCTTTTCGGCCCAGTTGATTTTCACGATGATGCTTCCTTAGGTCGACTCGACCGGATAATGCAGGTTGGACGTGACGGTTGTTCTGCATGCAGAAACAAGGCCACGTCCATGATGGCGAGACGCCTTGGATTGCGCTCCGTGACGTTTGGTCGCAGCTATCTTTACCCAGCTACCAAAACCCGACGCCTGACAAATCCCGAAACCGGCCTACATTAAAAAGCCACTACCCAAATCCGAGAGATTCGCTTATCCTTTGCTGTATATAGATACAGTAGTCGAATCAGACTAATAATTTGAAGGCATGTGAGGTGGTGAATGGCCGTCGAAGTGGTATACCGCAGCAGCCGAGATCTGGAGCGCTTGTTCATGGATAAAGCCGAAGCTGACCGTCATGACAAAATGCTCGAGCTGGCGGAGTTGCTGGCTGACGTATTGCAAAAAGCTGTTCCGTCCTTGACCGAACAGCAAGTGGAAGAAGTCGGGATCTACATGGCGAAAAACCGCGACGTGTTCGCCAAGGCGTTCAAGAGCCAGCCGGACGCCTTGTCCGAACTGCTCACAGCGCCAGCGCAAGTCGTAGAGTCGGTTAAAGAGGCAATACCCGTTGAAGAGGCAATCGCTGAGCCGGTGGCCCCGACGAAGCCTGCCAAAGCCGCGAAAACCCCGAAGTAAGCAGCCCCCGTAGGAGCTGCCGCAGGCTGCGATCTTTTGATTTTTTATCGATACAGCACCTTCTCCGCCAACTCGTCTGCCACGCGAGCCGGAGAGCGTTTTTCCGCCTGGGCGTGGGCGAAGACTTCGGTGAGCCGCGAGCTGATTTTCGACAGGTGCGCGGTGATGGTCCCCAAGTCTTCGCCACGATGCTTGAGCGAAACATAGATCAATCCGCCGGCATTGATCACGTAGTCGGGCGCATACAGGATGCCCCGCCTTTCCAGCTGGTCGGCGACGTCCAGATGGGTCAGTTGATTGTTCGCCGAACCGGCCACTGCCGAGCAGCGTAGTTGCGTCACGCTGTGGCTGTTCAGCACCCCGCCCAGACCGCACGGCGCGAGAATGTCGCAAGGTGTGCTTAGCAATGCGTCGTTGGCTATCGGGTGCGCGCCAAGTTGCTCCATCGCCAGTTGTACCTTGCCGTGGTCGATGTCGCTGACCAGCAGCTCGGCGCCGGCGGCGTGCAGCTGCTCTGCCAGGGCAAATCCAACGTTGCCCAGGCCTTGGATGGCGACGCGTAGGCCTTCGAGGTTATCGCTGCCCAACCGGGCCATCGCCGTGGCGCGGATGCCGGTAAACACGCCCATCGCCGCGTGAGGCGCGGGGTCGCCGGCCGATGTGGTGCTGGTGACGTGTTGGGTCTGTTGGGCAATGCAATCCATGTCCGCCACCGAGGTGCCACTGTCGATGGCGGTAATGTAGCGCCCGTCGAGTTGATTGATACAACGCCCGAACGCTTCAAACAGTGCAGCGCGATTGGCCACGTGAACGGGGCGAATGATCACCGCCACGCCGCCGCCCTGGGCCAGACCGGCCAAGGCCGCCTTGTAACTCATGCCTCGGGCAAGGCGCACCGCATCCTCGACTGCAGACTCGTCGCTGGGATAGGCAAGGTAACGGCAACCGCCCAGAGCAGGCCCCAAACGGCTGTTATGAATGGCAATCACCGCCTTCAACCCGGTGGCCGGGTCGACGCTCAGATGCAGCGATTCAAGGCGAGTGCTTTGCATGAGAGCGAACATCGTAAGGCTCCCGAATCACTTCTTGTAGTCGCCAGTATAGGCTTGTGCACAAAAATTGCAGAAGCGCACCGGAATAAGCAAAAGCGCCATGCAAGCTTTAGGAAATAACCGAAACTAGCCCCTGTGCGGTACTGGACGAATGGCAAAGACCGGTCTAAAACGAGGCATAGCCCGGAGATTTTCATGACGCCGCGCCAATCTTTTTTCGCCTGCCTGCAACGATCACCGCCTGCGCTGTTCGAGGCGGCGCTGTGGATCGCCGTCGAACATGACAAGCAGGTTAACCCCGAGGCAGTGTTGGCGCACTTCAAGGAGCTGCAACTGCGGGTCAGTAGCGGCTTGCCGATGTTACCCGTGAGCGAGTTGGCGCAACCGTTGCTCAGGCGCATGGTCGAATTGGGGTTCGCCCAGGATGACTTCGCCCCCTTGCGGCCGCAAGTGGCATTGCTCGATAAGGTCCTGGTGCGTCGCCGCGGGCAGCCATTAGCCTTGGCGATGATAGCCCTGGAACTGGCCAGAGGCCTGGAGATTCCGCTGGTCGGCGTCAATTTCCCGGGGCATTTCCTGCTGCGGGTGCCAGGTGCCGATCATCTGCTCGACCCCTGTGGCGGCCGGCGCCTTTATCCCAACGATTGCCGGGAGCTGCTGCATCGCCAGTATGGCCCGAACATGCAACTCAACGCTGAGCAACTGGTCACGGCCACACCCGCGCAAATGCTTCAACGCCTGTCACGCAACCTGCGCCAGCTACATCTTTCCCACGACGATTACATTGGCGCGTTGATCGACGCCGAACGCGTACTGGAACTGGGCAACGCCAGCGCCTCCGACTACTTGGCCCGGGCCAGCCTGTACCAACGGCTGGACTGCCCGAATGCCGAGCGCTTCGACCTGGAACATGCATTGCTGCTCAGCGACGATCCGATCCAGCGGATTCGCCTGACCGAGCGACTTGGGCATTTGCCTCCTAATTCCATCGTCCACTGAACCCTACAGCACCGCGTTATCGTTCTTCGCGGGCAAGCCTCGCTCCTACGGGTATATGCAAATCAAGGCGTGTCAGGCTGGTTAGCTGGATGCGCCTTGATGAACGCCGGGTGGCTGGCGACCAGCGTCGCTACCCGGCGGATTCGCGGATAAGCCTCAAGGGAAATGTTGAAGCGTTCGGCGGCATACAACTGTGGAATCAAGTACACATCCGCCAACCCGGGCTGCGAACCAAAGCAGTAACCCTCATCACCAATCAGCTGCTCCACGGTCGCCAGCCCCTGGTTGATCCAGTGCGCAATCCACTCAAGAACCTGCGGTTCATCAAAGCCCAACTGGCGCAGCCGATTGAGCACGCTGACATTGTGCAGCGGATGTACATCGCAGCCGATCAGCGCCGCCACGCCACGCTCATGGGCGCGGGCAACGAGATCCTTGGACAGCAGCGGTACCTGTGGATAACGCTCCTCCAGGTACTCGATGATCGCCGGTGACTGAATCAGCAGCTCGCCTTCGTCGGTGCGCAATGCCGGCACGCGGCCTTGCGGATTGATGCCCAGGTACGCTGGCTGGCGATGCTCTCCACCCGGTGGCGCAATCAGGTTGATTGGCAGCGCCTGGTAATCCAGGCCCTTGAGCGCCAACGCGATACGCACCCGATAGGACGACGTTGAGCGGTAGTAGGTATAGAGTTCCATGAACCGATCCCCTTAGCGAGCCGGCAACACTTTGCCGCGGCATTCACCGAAGCCGATGGAGGCAAACCCTTCGCGGCTGCAACGGCCACGCAAAATGATCTCGTCGCCGTCCTCGAGGAATTTACGCACTTCGCCCGAGGCCAGTTCGATCGGCTTCTTACCGCCTTCGGTGATCTCCAGCAAGCTGCCGAACTGGCCGCTTTGAGGACCGGACAAGGTGCCCGAACCGAACAGATCACCGGCCTGCAACTGGCAGCCATTGACGCTGTGATGCGCCACCATTTGCGCCACGGTCCAATACATGTGTTTCGAGTTGCTCAGGGTCAGGCGATGGGCCGGCAGGTTCTGCTCGCGCATGGCTTCGGTGAGCAGCAGGACTTCCAGTTCGATGTCGAATGCGCCAGCGGCTTGATCGCGTTTATCGAACAGGTACGGCAGCGGCTGTGGATCGCCTTCCGGACGTGCCGGCTGGGCAAGACGGAACGGCTCAAGCGCTTCGGCCGTCACGACCCACGGAGAAATGCTAGTGATGAAACTCTTCGACAGGAATGGCCCCAACGGCTGGTATTCCCAAGCCTGGATGTCACGTGCCGACCAGTCATTGAGCAGGCAGAAACCGGCGATGTGATCAGCGGCGTCACCAATGGCTATGGAGTCGCCCATGTCGTTGCCCTGGCCGATCCAGATGCCCAGTTCCAATTCGTAGTCCAAGCGTGCACAGGGACCGAATGTCGGTTCAGTCTGACCGGCTGGCAGCGTCTGGCCCTTGGGACGGCGCACGTCGGTGCCCGACGGGCGGATGGTCGAGGCGCGGCCGTGATAGCCGATCGGCACATACTTGTAGTTGGGCAGCAACGGGTTGTCCGGGCGGAACAGTTTGCCAACGTTTTGAGCGTGCTCGATGCCGACGTAAAAGTCGGTGTAATCATTGATTTTCGCTGGCAGATGCATCTGGCAATCGGCAGCCAGAGGCAGCAACTTCGCGCCCTGTGCTTCGATCTTGCCGCGCAGGGTGCTGCCCTCCTTGAGCAATTCTATCAAACGCTCACGCAAGGCTACGCGAGCTTCGCGACCCAATTCGAAGAACGCATTCAACTGACCGCCACGGGTGGCTTCGACCGCAGCCTTTGCAGCGCCATCGAACAGGCCGGCATCGAGTGCCGCTTCCAGATCGAAGATATGCTCGCCAATGGCCACGCCACTACGGGGCGCTGCCCCCTTCACGCTGAACACGCCCAGCGGCAGGTTTTGCAGCGGGAAATCCTCGTGGCCGTTGGCCGAAGCAACCCAGCTGCGAGTAATGGAAGTTTGCGTCATGGGTTATCTCCGGGTCGGGTCGAAAGTGGCTGGGAAGGTAGCCCAGCAGGCATCGTAGTTGTCTTGCAGTTGCGGGCAATCGAGGGCGAACGTGCTCGGGCGCAGCACCTGGCTGGTCTCGAACATGAAGGCCATGGTGTTGTCGATTTTCGAAGGTTTCAGGTCGACGTTGATCGCTTTGGTGCAGGTCTCACCATCTGGCCCATGAGCGCTCATGCAGCTGTGCAGAGAAGCGCCACCGGGCACAAAACCTTCGGCCTTGGCGTCGTATTCGCCCTGGATCAGGCCCATGAATTCATTCATCAGGTTGCGGTGGAACCACGGTGGACGGAAGGTTTTCTCAGCGACCATCCAGCGTGGCGGAAAGATCACGAAATCGAGGTTGGCCAAGCCGTGGACGCTGGTCGGCGAGGTCAGCACCGTGAAGATCGACGGGTCCGGGTGGTCGAAGCTGACCGAGCCGATGGTGTTGAAACGGCGCAGGTCATATTTATAAGGCACGTTGTTACCGTGCCAGGCGACCACGTTCAACGGTGAGTGGTCGAGCTCGCATCCCCACAACTGGCCTAGGAACTTCTGCACCAGCGTCGTGGGCTGTTGAAGGTTTTCGTAGCAAGCCACCGGCGTCAGGAAATCACGCGGATTCGCCAGGCCGTTGCTGCCGATCGGCCCCAGATCCGGCAGGCGCAACGGCGCACCGTGGTTCTCGGCGATGTAACCGCGCGCTTGTGGGTCGAGTAGTTCGATGCGCCATTTCAGCCCGCGAGGTAATACCGCGATTTCCAGCGGCTCCACTTCCAGTACGCCCAGTTCGGTGGCGATGCGCAGACGCCCCTGTTGCGGCACCAGCAGCATTTCGCCGTCGGCATTGAAGAATACGCGCTCCATGGAACGGTTGGCGCGGTACTGGTAGATGCTGATCCCCGCCGGTTTATCCGCGCTGGAGTTGGCCGCCATGCTCACCAGGCCATCGATGAAATCGGTTGGCTCGGCGGGAATGTCCAACGCGTTCCAGCGCAGGCGATTGGGGGTCACTTCACCTAATGGGCCGCCGGCCAATTGCCGATCGAGCTTGATAAATGCCGGGTGATTGGCCGAAGGCTGAATCCGGTACATCCACGTCCGCCGTGCTTCGCTGCGTGCCATCGTGAACGCAGTGCCGGAGAACAGTTCGGTGTAGAGGCCGTAAGGCGCTTTTTGCGGGGAGTTCTGGCCAACGGGAAGTGCCCCAGGCAATGCCTCACTGCAAAATTCGTTGCCGAAGCCTGACTGATAGGCCAGCGCTGGCGTCGTTGAATCGGAGTTCATGGAGCCTCCTGAACAGGGAGTCGACAGTGGCCGGTCGCTCTGTTGCAGAGTTCGTGGCACGTCGGGGTTATTTTTATCGTAATTCAATTACGCTTAACGTAATTTGATTGGGATTGACCGTCAAGCTATAAAGACGCCCATTCGTCCCGGGATCACAACGCCTCCATGGAAAAGCCTGACAGCAACGGTAAACAGAAAGTCCGCTCGGCCGAGGTGGGTACTGACATCCTCAAGGCCTTGGCCGAGTTGTCGCCCTCGACTTCACTCTCGCGCCTGGCCGAGCACGTGCAAATGCCAGCGAGCAAGGTTCACCGCTACCTACAGGCGTTGATCGCCAGTGGCTTTGCCGAACAGAATGCGGCGACCAATCATTACGGCCTGGGCCGTGAAGCCTTGCGCGTCGGATTGGCGGCACTCAACAGTATGGACGTGCTGAAAGTCGCCGCCCTACCGTTGGCCGAGTTGCGCGACGACTTGAACGAAACCTGTTTCGTGGCGGTGTGGGGCAATCAGGGAGCGACCGTGGTGCACATCGAACCGGCGGTGCGGGCGGTGACGGTGGTGACACAGTTGGGGTCGGTGTTGCCCTTGCTCAGCTCCTCCACGGGCCTGGTGTTTGGCGCGTACCTGCCCAAGCGTGAAACCGTGGAGTTGCGTGAGCAGGAACTGCTGTCGGCCGGCGCTCACGCCCTCAGCGATGATCAAGTCTATGAAACGCTATGTGGGCAGATCCGCGGCCGCGGCTTGCATCACGTGCACGGTTTACTGATGCCTGGTGTCGATGCATTGTCGGCACCGGTGTTCAACGCCGCCGGGCATGTGGTGGCAGTCATTACCATTGTCGGCCCGACCTCGTTGTTTCATGCCGACGAAAACGGCCCGGCGGCGCAGCGCTTGCTGGCGGCGACACGGGCCGTAAGTTGGCGGATGGGCTATGAACCGCCCACGATCACCGGCTAGCCGGATTACATCAAAATCGTTTGCTCGCTGGAGTCAGGCTCGGCGAGCGACTGCTTTATCAGTTCGCTGACGACGGCCAGGTCCACCGTTTTGCCGGTGCACGCAGAGATTACGCCCATGCAGGTATTAACATTGCCGACCTGCTTGGCAATGGCCTTCTGCGCCATTGAAAAACCTAGCTTTCCGATGCGCATCGTAGCCAGCTCCAACAGGCAATCGAGGTAACTCGAGAACATCTTCTCGTGGTCCCCTTCCATGTACGCCTTCGCCCCCTCAAACACCGCGTTGGTCATCACCACAGCACTCAAGGCGAGTCCGATAGGTGCGAAAGGGAGGCTAAAAACGGTGACTGCCACGATTGCATTATCGTAGATCAGCTTGCTGACAATCTCCCCAAGACTGGTGGTCTTGGCATCCACGTCGTCAACGATCTGAGCCATTGCATCGGTGTAGCAACGGGAGAAATCGCGGACTCGGCTATCGGACTGCAAATGAGGAATGTCCTCGATACTACGCAGCTTCACTTTCTCAAGGTATGCACTGACAACTTTCTGCTGCGTGAACTTGACTCGCTTGCTGTAATAACTGCCAAGTTCTGCCGTTTTCACCGATCTGGCAAACTCGGCCAAGGGTCTGAACGATCGGCAATCCGGCGCATGTGGGGTATACAGCAAATCATCCGCAGCGCCATTGCGCATGAGGCGGAACACATAAATGCCGTCAACCCGGCAGTTTTGAAGATAAAACCTGTAGAGACCCTCGCGTTGAGGAGACTCGGGATCTTCAACATGCGAGATTGGATCAGGTTCCACTTCGCGCGACTGCTCAATGAGCTGTTCAATCTGCTCATATTGCTTGCGTTCAATATGACCACAGAACAGCGCTTCCAACGCTGAACGATGCATTTCATGGCGCCGCAGATCGACGTAGACGTCACGTTTCAAGGCATAGTCCGGGGCATCCTGGTCCAGGTAATCGGCCTTTAACATGGCGAGATACTGCTCACCTGGGCGCAACGTTCTTGACCAGCCTGGCACATATTTGATCAGCAGATCGGAAACAGGTGGATGGCCGGGTGATAGACGAATGGACGGGTAAATTCCGCGGTTATGAGTCGGACCACTTTCTTCGGTAATGTGATGTTCATCGATGATCATCCGGGACAAGGTCATCTCTTTGGAATCATCAAGCCTCACCACAATCAGGTCAGGATCTATGTCGACGGTTTCGCCGTGTTGCGCCAGGACTTCCTCTGCACGCTTCTTGATCAGCTTGCAGGCGAAGTCCTCGTAACTGATCAACGCTGCCTCGCGCCCTGCAAGTTTGGTTAAACCCTTGAGCTCAATGTTCAACCGCGCAAAACATTGTCGCTGGGCGGTGGTGGCCGAGCGATACCCGGCAGGAACGACCGCTTGCATTTCCCCGCGCAACCAATCGACATGCAGCATAACCCCCTGGCGCAATGCACCCTCTGCGCTGTTTGGCCAAGGGCTGCGCTGGATACCACACCACTGGCTCGGCAGGTCCTGGAGACGTCTCATGTACGCGTCCAGGCTGGCGCGTTCACTGGCCAATGTCTGGCGGCTCAAATAACTGCGCCCTTCGGGTTTTGCGGTCCAATCGAACAAATGGAAATTCAACTGCCTGAAGCTCGCGAACTCATACCAGCTCCTGCCACCCGGAGCCTGCGGTGCATACAGCACACAAAGCCCTTCTTCGCCCTGCGGCCCGCAGCAGACAATCATCCCCTCGAAAGCGCCTTTCGCATCACCCAACGAGAGCGCTCCCATGGAACAACGCTCATCACCTTGCGAGGAGATAGCGACGATCTGCAGGCTCTCGTCACTGATATGGCCCTGCAGCTTCGCGCTGAATGAACTCAGACCTATACGACTACTCAACAGAATTTGTTGCGCTTGAAGCACCGCTTCGTCCGTGTACTTCTTTTCGAATTTTTCCGCATGGAATTTGCGCATGCTCGCGCCGACCATCACCTCCAGAATATCGTCTGCGGTCACGCCGGACGGCAGCGCGTCCCCTTCCTGTTTGATCTCCAGCGCAATGGTGGTGGAGCCGTACAAATCGTTGAGCATGAATTCGGGAAGCGTCAAGCGATTGCTCTGCACAACCTTTCGCTCGCCGACGAAGAAAGTGTAGTGAGTGCGGACGAAAATATAGTCCGGGTCCACCACTTCACCGCTGAGTAGTCGAACAACTTCCCGCGCTTGAAACCTGGCGAACGCCTTCAGCGACTTAACTTCTCCAAGCAGTGCATCCAGCGCCTGTTCGCTTTCAGTCAGGGACTGCTCAGCATCAAAGTAGTACTGGCGATCCTCCTCACTTGCACGTTGCAGCCAATCCGGCAGCTGTGGTGTTTTCCTGGAGGGGCGTAAAACTTCTTCTTGAAGCTTGTACGCGGACTCATTGGTTAATCCATTAATTTCCATGCACTGTCCTTTTTGCATAAATTATTATGTTGGTCGTTATTGCGCCCCTATTAACTCGTATAAAAATTAAACTGAGAAACTGAAACTATCGGGGCGATTCCAGACATATAAACACTACAGCCATGGAAGCACACCCCGAAACTTGTGTGCATTCATGAACAAACAAAACGCCTTAGAATTCGTACATCAAGTAACAATACCCAATACTTTCGCCTTGGCCACGGCTTGCGTCCTGCGCTCCACACCCAACTTCCCATTGATACGTCGCGCATGGGTCTTGACCGTGTGCAAGGAAATGAACAACAGATCAGCAATCTGTTGATTGGAGTTGCCCTGCGCCACTAACCGCAGCACCTGTATTTCCCGTTGGCTCAAACGGTTTTGCGGTGCACCCGGCGCCTGGTGATCATCGCCTAACCCGGTCAACCCAATGGCTTGCGGCAGTAGCGGCTGGCGCAACTGCAAATCGCACAAGGCCTGTTGCAGGTTGCACCGTTCAACCAATGCCAATCCTTGCGCCAGCGATTGCCGGGCAGCGTCCGGATCGCCCTTGAGCCAGGCGACTTCAGCCACGGCAAGGTGCAATTGCGCTTGCAGTGCCACCATTCCCCGCTGACTGACCCGTTGCAGTTGGGCTTCAAGCCGCTCCAGAGGCGCTTGTGCCCGCCCCAGGTAAACCTCGGCCAGGACCAGCAGATACTCCAGGCTGTCAACCAGCTCCAGCGTTGCCGGTGGAGCCTGGCGTGCACAAGGCCCGCGATAGTGACGCAGCACCCGTATCAGGGCCTCATGAGCCAGTTCCGATCGCCCTTGTTGCAGCCAGAACTGGATACTGGTGTGCAGCAAGGCACTGCGATACACCGTTTCGGGAATCCGCCGTTGCTGCATCATCCGCTCGGCGTCACGCAGCAGGTCGAAAGCCTGGGCGTAATCCAGGCGATTGGCCGCCAGTTGCGCCAGCCCCAGAAAACCATAAAGCGCTCGTTTGTCCTGGCTGCGCAGACAGATCTGCAGGCCGCTCTCGAAGTAAGTGGCAGCTTGTTGCGCCCGGCCCAGACTCAAGTTCAATCGGCCACGACGCAGGGCGATCCGTCCCAACAAGGGTTCGGCGTTCGCATGCTGCTGGCAAAGCAGGCCGTGCATGTTGGCGAGCAGGTCATCAGCCCTGCAGGACGCGCCCCGCTGCTCGAGCAATTGAGCGTGATCGAGTTCCAGCAACCCTTCGAATACCAGTGAACCTTGCGCCCGGGCCAGGCACAACGCCTCGCGGTTGAGCGCCTGTGCGACGTCGAGTTCGCCCCGCAGCAAGGCCTGTTGCGTCAAGCCGGACAGGCACATCAGCCGAGCAGGCCAGCACTCCAGGTCGAGCTCGCCCAGTGCCTCGAGAAAGTGTGCCCGTGACGCTTCCATGCGCCCCAGCAAATGCAGGAGCCAACCCTGTTGAGCCTGCCAACGGGCGATCAATTGCCTTTGCAGGGTTGCCGACGGCTGTGGCGTGAAGCGTGACAACTGTTCGATGCATTCGGCCGCCTGCTCGAAACGCCCGGCAAACAACAGGGCCGCGGTGATCAGGCCGACCAGTTGCGGCGAGCCGAACAGCAGTTCATCACCGCGTTGCTCGTGCAAACGCAGCAGCAGTACCACGGTCTGTTCTTCGAACAACTGCTCGAAACTGAAATGCTGCAACAGGCTGACCGCAACCTCGAATTCTTGCGCCAGCAAAGCCTGTTCGAACGCGGCCTTCCAGTCCTGTTCAGCGACGAACCACTGACAGGCACGACGATGCCAGAAGCGGGCGGCCGGCCATGGTTCATCGCGCATCAACAGGGCCAGGGGGGCGAAAACCTGCAACCAGTCTGTCGAGTCTTGCCAGGGTTCGATGAAACAGCCCAGCGCCTGCAACACACTCAAGTATTGCGCGCCCTCGCCCGCACCGAACAGGTGATCGCTGAGCCGGGCGTTGAATCGCGGCAACAGCGTCAGCACCCGCCAAGCCTCGGCAAATTCCGGTGTCAGGTTGGCGAAGAGCTCATGCTCGAGGTAGTCGTGCAGGGTGTCCGGTCGACCGCAGAGGGTGTCGTGACGCGTCCAGTCGCATTTTTGCAGCAGCGCGATCCGCACCCCGGCGCACCAGCCACCGCTGTGACGCAAAATCCTCTCGGCACCTTTCGCGGCCTGGGCCGGTTCCAGGTGATGCAACAGCTTTTCGATTTCCCCTTGATTGAACGCCAGCGCAGCGCGATCGCCATCGTACAATTCATCATCGAGCAGTAACCGTGGCCAGTTGCACTGCGGACGCCGCCGCCCACTCAGCCACCAGGTGACCATCGGGCTGCTGCTGGCCAACAACCGGTCGAGCAACAGGTCCAGCTCCGGGTCAGGGACACGGCAATAGTCATCGATAAACAACCAGGTGGCTGTCGGTAATCGAGCCAGATATTCCAACAATTCGGACTCATCCGAGGTTTTCAGTCCCAGCGTTCGCGCCAGGCGCTGGCAAAAGCCACCCACACTGATCGCCTCACCCGCCAAGGGCAGCCAGCGCACCTCACAGGTTGCCGGCGCGCTCAACATGCATTCTGCGAGCAGTGCACTCTTGCCGCTGCCGGGCGGTGCACAGAGCAATTTCACCCGCGCCGTCGAGGCCAGCAACGGTTCAACCAGGCGCGCGCGATACAAGTGATGGGGAGACAATCGGGGCAGGAGTCCAGGACGGTCCAGACACGTCGTCATGGCAGTCATAGTGGTGCGCCTTTTTTATTTTTGTGGCGCCACCCTAGTCCTCTGTTGAGCGCTTGTTGAAGAAGTATTCAACACACTGATCAAGCCCTATAAAAAAGGTGACCAAAAGGTCACCTTTTTGTGTAACAGCTGTAGGAAATCTACCTCACACCTGTGCTCCGTAGCGCCGCTGGCGTGTAGTCCCCAGCTTTTGCAGCAATGTTGAATTCGAAACTGCGTTTCTCCTCATTCTTCATCCCCAAGGCTATGTAGCGACCGGCGATCAGGTCGTACAGCGCTTCGACCGTGTAGGCCGGGACCTGATGATCGTAGTAGAACTGCGCGTGCCCTTCTGCCACTCGCCAGAGCTGGCCACGACCGTCGTAGTGGTCAGCCAGGGCAACCTGCCAGGTGTCTTCGTCGATGTACATGTGACGCTTGGCGTACACGTGCCGCTCATTGGGCTTGACCGTGGCGACGACCTCCCAGACCCGATGCAGTTCATAACGGGTGAGGTCCTGATTGATGTGCCCGGCCTTGATCACATCCGTGTACTTGAGGTCGGGCGAGTCAAGTTTGTAGCTGTTGTAGGGTATGTACATCTCTTTCTTGCCGATCAGTTTCCAGTCATAGCGATCCGGCGCGCCGGAAAACATGTCGAAGTTGTCGGTGGTGCGCAAACCGTCGGAAGAGGTGCCCACACCGTCATAGGCCACTTGCGGCGCCCGTCGAACACGCCGCTGGCCGGCGTTATAGATCCAGGCCTTGCGCGGCTCCTGAACCTGGTCGAGGGTTTCGTGAACCAGCAGCACGTTGCCCGCCAGACGGGCCGGCGCGGTGACTTCCTGCTTGAAATAGTTGAGGACGTTTTCATCGCTGCCTGGCTTGAGGTCACCCAGCAGCGACGGCACTGCCACTTCGTCCTTGAAGCGGATGACCGTGAAATCGCCATTGGACTGCGGCGTTGCCTGGGTAATGGTGCGACGCAGGTTACCGCCGTGATAACGGGTGATGTGGTTCCAGATCACCTCGACCCCGTTCTTCGGAATCGGAAAGGCGTAGTAGCGATTGCCGGTGAAGTTGGCCAGGCCGTTGCCGTCGTTGGTGGGTGTCACATTCAGTGCGCTGCGTTTGGCCGCTTCATACACTTCCGGTGGCAGCGCTGCCGTGCGATGGCTCGGATAGACCGGGATCCGGTAGGTCTCCGGGTAACGCTTGA
>CXWK01017919.1_pt1 | contig 40218 bp, 33 predicted proteins | sample 590851 | NCBI WGS metagenome assembly CXWK01 (sample SAMEA3498364, study PRJEB10139) | wastewater metagenome | biome: wastewater treatment plant; material: activated sludge | place: Denmark | collected 2014-08-01
AACCAACATAAAAGTTTGATAATTCATCAATTATTTGACCAAGACCTAATCTTAACTCAAATTCTAATCCTGCAATAGTTGCATTATCAACATTATTATACTGTACAATTGAGTTTGAAGCACTTGAACCTTCAGCATAAGTTAACTCAATTGGATTTTTTAATTGTTTATAAAAACCACTTACAGCAAATACTTCACCCGGATTGGTAAACCATTCCCATCTTAAATCATAATTTGTAATTAATGTTCTCTGAAGTTTTGGATTCCCTTGCAACTCAACGTCGTTTACAAATTCTTTTGTTGAGTATGGGGCGATTTCTCTAAAGTTAGGTCTCGCAAGAGTCTGTGTGGCAGAAAATCTTACGTTCATATTTTCAGTTAAAGAATAAATTAGATTCAATGATGGAAGAACATCACTCACATCAATTCTACCATTTTCAAAAGTTGAATCGGCACTGAGTAATGTTAAATCAGTATTTTCTAATCTTGCACCACCAATAAATTTTAATTCTTTGAGGATTGGAATTTCTATCATTCCATAACCTGCAATAATCTGCATCTCACCAGAGTAATTGTTTCTTAACCTTGAGTTATCACGAATTACATTAGCAAAGTTGTAACGTAATGTTCCTCCACTTAAAGTATCAACTGATGAAATACCAATATTTTCAGAAGCAAAAAACTGATCAAGATTTCCGCCTAATTGATTAAACAGTTGATTTGAAGCATCATAAACAAAAATTCTTTCTTTGAAATTTCTATCGATGTTTTGATATGCTGCACCAAATTTTATTTTACTTCCCAATCCTTCCCATTGATTGAAAGGAATTGAAAAATTTACGCCGTAATTCTGAGATTTTTCTTCAAGATTTCTAAAGTATCTTGAAGGTGCATCAAAGCCTGAACCGACAATAATATAATTTGTTGAACCATTGCCAAGTTGCTGAGCACTATATGATAAAAGTCTGTAATCAGGTTCATCCTGAGTAGTATTTGAAAATGAAGCAGTCCAATCAATTGAAGTATTTAGTAGTTCACTTATAAAATGCTGACCTCTGAACTGATAATTAAGAATATCTCTTTCAACCCAGCTCATTGCTAGATTGTTGAATATTGGAGCGTTTTCTTCAGTACCAAACTCTTGCGGCCATATACCCGATTGAGCTCTTGAAGTTGAGATTCCGCTTTTTGAATAAAAAATATTTGCGCCAATTTGCTGATTGTTATTAAGATTATAAGATAATGTAGCTAGTCCGCCAACATTAGCTTCAGATGAGCCTTTAGTATCGTTAACTAATAATTGGGTGTTTAATTCATTCGCACCTAAATCAGAAACAGAATATCTGCCAACTGTTCCATCCTCATAAAAAGAAAAACTTCTTGTATAGGTTAAGCTACCCATGTAACCAAGCTTAGATTCTCCACCAAAAGAAAGTTGATCGCCCATTGATAAACTTAAGTTTTGATTAACAGGTGCGGTACTTTTTTTGGTATTCATAGTTCCATTAAAAGACTTTGAATAACTATTCAGTAGATCTGCTTTTTCTGTATCAAATCTCGCTTCTTGTTTAACCGGAATTTTTGTATCGAAGTTGCTTAACAAATCAGGAACTGATCTTGTTCCATCATCAATACCTAACCAATCATTACTTCCACCTGAATATGTTAAATAATTGTTATTTCCTGTTGTTTGCGAGTTATAATTTGATGAGCCGCTAATTTTAAGACTAAATTTTTCCGGATATGATTTTGTACCAATATCAACAATACCACCGCTAAAATTTCCGGCTTTATCAGGCGTAAAAGTTTTAACTGTTATAATATTGTCTAATAAACTTGTTGGAACCAAATCTAGTTGAAAAGATTTTTTATTTGGATCTGAGCTTGGGAGTTCAACTCCATTTAATTGAGTGTTACTGTATCTATCACCTAAACCTCTTACAAAAACATATTTACCATCTACTACAGTTGAGCCAACAACTTTTTTAAGTGCATCTCCTGCATCACTTGAACCTGATCGTGATATTTGTTCTGAACTTATTACATCACTTATCGTTGAAGATTTTTGTCTATTCTTCAAAAGTCCGGCTTCATTATTTAAAAGCAATTTTGCTGTAACTAATACTTCCTCAGTTTCAAATGCTTCTGACTTTAAAGAAATATCTAATTTAAGTGATGAACCATTTTTGATCTGAACATCCGTTACCGTGATTTTAGAATATCCGATCATTGATGCTGTTAAAGTGTAATTACCAGCAGGAATTGATTTGATCAAATAATTTCCATCCAAATCACTAGCAGCACCAAGAGTAGTACCTTGTAAAAATATATTTACACCAATAAGTGATTCGCCATTGCTTTCATCAACAACTTTACCATATACTGATCCGTATTCTTGAGCGAACCCAACATTGGCAAAGATTATTATAAAAAGTGATATGGTAAAAAGCTTATACATAGAAACTTTGAATTGTTTGTTTATTGAATTAAACATTTTCTCTCCATTAAATAATTTTGTTTTCCTTCGACGCCTGAAAACTATATCTTTAATGTTAAGGGAATGTTAACGGAGTGTTATTTGTGTGTTAAGGAATTGTTAAGTAAAAATTTAAGAATAGTCGGATAATATTATTTTTTTGTTGAAATGTATTTAATTATTTGAGCTTTTTCAATTGTGACTAAGCCACCATTGTTTGCACTTTCAAAAATATCATTTACTATAGGAATAAAATTTTCAATTTTTTCGAGTGTATCAACAATCTCGATTACCAGGGGTAAATCTTCTGAAAGAGTTAGAAGTTTTGAAGTATGAATTTTACTATTTGCACCAAAACCCATTACTCCTTTTATTACGGTTGCACCGGCAAGACCCGCTTCCCTGGCCTTTAAAACTATTTCTTCATAAACCAGTTTGCCCTTTATTTTATCACTTTCACCAATAAATATTCTTAAAAGTTTTGCTTCACTATTAGTTTGCATAAATCATCCTACAATTTTTGAAATTAAATATGCCAGATAAATTCCCAATAGACTAAGAACTAAATTTAGTGTTATGTTATAAAAAGCTAATCCTATTTCAGAATCTCTGAATAACATTAATGATTCGTAAGAGAAAGTGGAAAAAGTTGTAAAGCCGCCGCAAACACCAACTGTTAAAAATAATCTAAACTCGCTGCCAATCAATTCTTTTTCATTTAGATAAAACATTATAAAACCTAAAAGAAATGATCCAATAACATTTACAACTAATGTACCGTAAGGAAATATTATTGATTGATTTTTGTGGATGTAGCTGGAGATTCCATAACGTAAAGCGCCGCCAATTGCGGCGCCTAAAGAAACTAATAAGTAATTTAACATCAGATTTTTTTATTGCTAAGATAAAATTAAAAAATAGTTCATCAAACTATTTTAAAAGATTCATCTTGCCTGATTTTACTTGCTCTCCAACTTTTATGTTATAGAAATATATTCCGCTTGCAACATTTTGAAGATTATCATTCTTCCCTGCCCACTTTACAATATAATTTCCTGCGGCGAGTTGTTCACTAACCAAAGTAGTAACTAAACTACCTTGAACATCGTAAACTTTAAGTTCCACATTTTTATTAGTTAAATCATACGGAATTGTAAAAACGATTAATGTTGTCGCATTAAATGGATTTGGATAATTAGAAATCAATAATTCTGATTGCGGAATTATATTCTTCGTTGGATCACTTTCAACTGATGTAATTAATGATGGACCTTCACCACGAGAATTTCCTGTTGAATCAGCTAAATAAATATTTACCCATTCTGGTCTTAAAGCAGATTGCAAATACTGATCATTCCATTCCTGATCTGTTAAACGCAAGAAATTGGTGGTTGTGTATTCATAATAACTCATTACCGGACCAATATAAGCGGTTTCAACTCCATCATTCCATGGGGTAACAAAAACAGCAAGGTTTATAGGCCCGGTACCAACATGTTTTACCCAACCCATTGGGATACCACCACAATCTGTTGGAATTGTGTGCATATCTGCAACAAGATGATCACTTTCCATCAAACCTGGATTAGAAAAAGTTGTAAGTGTTGCAATGTAGTCATCGTTGTAAAATAATTTCGGATACCAGCCTTTATAAGGTGTTTCACCAGATCCGCCATTATAATTTTCATAGATCATACTTTGTAAAAAGTGAATTTCTTGAGTAGTTAATAATTCCTGATTCAACTCTTTCTCAGAAATTATTTTTAGAGTATCCATCACATTACCAAGAGTATTGAAATAGGATACAATATTATTTTGTGTTCCTGGATCGGAAAAATTTATTGTTTGGATTTTATTTGCTGCAGAACCTGAAAAATCTTTCAAGGTATGATAAAACTCAGGAAATGGTTCAACATAACTGTAAGGATAAGAACAGATAGTGCCACCGGTATAAGACTGCTTTGCATACAATAGATTATCATGTCTTAATTCAGTCCATGATGCTAGTTGTGTATTCATTTTTTCCTGCCAGAAAGCGGCGGTCTGCATAAATGGAGGAAAATTTGTTCTATCAATTGGTGGATTAAGTTTTCTTATGATGTTTAACCAATTTGAATACAGATTTGCTTCCCAAAATTCATCATCATAAGCATCAATCAAATATCTTAATGCTGCAAGATTTGACGAGTAATGATAAGTGTTCAGTTCATCTACAAGCAATTGAGCAGAAGCGGAGTTACCGAGACTAAATAAAACATCTAATAATGAGGGAAATAATCTGCAATAAGGACCTATTCGATCGTAAACAACACTTGCTGTTATATAAGAATCAATTACAAATCTTTGCCCAAATAACATAAATGCTGAAGCCGGAATAATGCTATCAGGGCTAAATGGATCACTAAAAAGAATCTGTGATAATATTAGTTGATATGCAAAACTTTGGTTCTTAAGTGTATCCTGAAATTCAACAACTTGTAAGCTATCCAATAGTTCATTAGCATCATTAAATCCAACTGCATTTTTCATAAAGGTTAAATGATCTAACGTTACGTTATCCTGATCACCAGCAAATATTTTAATTGTGTTTTCAATATCTAAATAATCATTATATGAATTTGAGTGATCAATTAATTCTTTAACCAGATATGAATCAATAATCTGTCTTTGAACGTCTTTAAAAGATGGCAGTGGACAAATTATAGAATCAAGTGCCACAGGTTTCGTCAAGTATAGTTCTGTTCTTCCAAGCCACATCATTACTCTAAAGTATTTTGGAAGCTCTTGTTCATTAAATGTATTTGGATCAACATCATAATGTCCGCGAGGTTTAAATTGACTCCAATCGATCACTCGGCAAACATCTGCAAATAAATTATATGAAGCCATTTGTTCTGCTTCAATCAACTGCAAAATTGTATCAATTGTTCCAGAATTTTCTGAATAATGTGGATTGACAGTAAATTCAAATAACTTCAATGGCACCGTTAAATAAACATCAACATCCTTCAACATTTTCATCATTTCAGGATTGTTGCCATATTTGGTGTTCAAATAACTTTGTTGAGAATGTAATGTTTGTAAAAGTGATTTAACTTTGTCGATTAATAAACCCAGTTCAGCATCTTTCAAAATTCTATCATAAGAGATATGAAAAGCATGAAGTATTGCATCTGTAGAAACAAATACAGGAAGATCTTTATGAAATATTTCTAAAAATGCTTCACCAAATGAAATCTTACTCATTCTTTCTGAAACTACAAATCCATTTTGTGAAAGTAATTCTGATTCGTGAGCTGTCAATCCATATTTAGTTGAAATCGAATCCAAATATCTGGTGTCTGTCAATGATAAATTTAAATCATCATTAAACACTCCTGCAGAATGCATTTGCAATAATTGTTCGCTGCTCATATTCTGGTGTGATTGAAGAAATTGCTTATAGAGTTCTATATTAAAGTTTGATTGACTAAGATTTGTAATATTTAAGAAGAGAATGAGTAGCCAAAATAAAAAAAATGATACGCGTGTCATTTTGATTACCTATTTTTTTTGTAAACGTAACCAAAATAACATTTAATATCAATTAACAGATGTCAAATAAAAAATCCCGATAAAAATTTTACCGGGATTTAAAGTGACCCCAAGGGGATTTGAACCCCTGTTACAGCCGTGAAAGGGCTATGTCCTAACCACTAGACGATGGGGCCAATACGAAAATGAACTTAAAAATAATTTTATAAATGCTTTGGGTGAGCGATGGGAATTGAACCCACGACCCCCAGGGCCACAACCTGGTGCTCTAACCAACTGAGCTACGCTCACCATTTAAAAAAACAATTTCTTTAGTACGCCCGAGTGGACTCGAACCACTAACCCTCAGCTTAGAAGGCTGATGCTCTATCCGATTGAGCTACGGGCGCTCAAATACCACAAAATCAATATGAACATCTACCAGGGAAATTCTAACGTCGGGGCGGCAGGATTCGAACCTGCGACCTCCTGCTCCCAAAGCAGGCGCGATAACCGGACTACGCTACGCCCCGATATACCATAATTCTTAAAAATTGAGCTGAAAATATATACGTTTGTGTTCTAAAAAACAATTTTTTGCGACCGTTAGAATCTTTAAATTGCCCACAACAAAAATCAACTGTTTTGAAATGAATTTCGCATTTTTTGTATCAAGAAGGTATATCCTATCAAATAAAGACTCAAGACTGCTCAATCTTGTTTCAATAATTACAATTATCGGTATTACTTTAGGTGTAGCTACACTTATTATAGCATTAAGTGTTTTAAATGGATTTGAGAAAACATTAACACAAAAAATCACAGATTTTGATTCCCACATTAGAATTCTTTCATATAAAGAAATTCTGCCAAATGCGGATTTTTATACTAGTAAGATAAGATCAAAATTGATTGACAACATCGATTTTATTTCACCTTATGTTTCTAAACTTGCAATTATTAGTTCTAAGAATCGTAAAGAAGGAATAAATATTAAGGGAATAAACGATACCAAATCCATTGAAAAAATTAGATCCAATATTATTTTAGGTAAATTTAATTTTGATAACGATACTTCACTGATGATAGGTAAAACATTAGCTACAAAACTTTTTATAAATATTGGAGATAGAGTAACTCTGTTTGCATTAAAAAATGATAAACTTCCCTCACCTACTGATTTACCAAATATCAAAAGATTTATTGTTGCCGGAATATTTGAAAGTGGTATGGTTGAGTATGATAATATGATCGGTTTTAGTTCGTTAAATGCTGCTCAAAATCTTTTTTCCGTTCCAAATGAAATCAATGGAATTGATATCAAACTTAAATCTATTGAGAAGATTGATAGTCTTACAAATCTTGTAAGAAGAGAATTAAAATATCCATATTTTGCTAGAACAATTTTTGAATCTCACAGAAATATTTTCACCTGGATAGAACTTCAAAAAAAACCGATTCCAATTGTATTAGGATTAATTATTATAGTTGCAGTTTTCAATATCATCAGTGCTTTATTAATGCTTGTATTGGAAAAGACAAATGCAATTGGAGTATTAAAATCATTAGGAGCAAAATCCAGTGAGATAATAAAAATATTTATTTATCAAGGTATTTATTTGACATTAATTGGAATCATTGCAGGAAATTTGCTTGCCTGGTTGCTAATGTCAATGCAACTCAAGTTTGATATAATTAAAGTTCCATCGAGTGTTTACTTTGTTACACACGTTCCTATTGAAATGACATTAGAAATATTTTTAATGATCTCTACAATTACTTTTATTTTATCAATGCTCTCAGCAATTATTCCAAGTTACTTTGCAACGAAAATAAATCCTGTAACAGCTTTAAGGTTTGATTGATGAGTTACGAACGATTTATTGCAAAAAGATATTTACTTTCTAAACATAAAATTAATTTTATAAGTGTAATTTCTATGATCTCTATTACAGGAATTACAATTGGTGTTGCTGCTCTAATTGTTGTGCTTTCCGTTTTTAATGGATTTGGAAGTCTAGTTACATCTTTTTTAATGAACTTTGATCCGCATTTACGAGTTGAATATAAAATTGATGCAAAACAAAATAATTCTGATCAACTTAGCAATCTTATAAAGCAAACACCCGACGTAAAATCCTATGCTCCATTTGTAAGTGGAAAAGTTTTAGTCGTTAGCAATCAAATAACTCAGGTAATAAACTTAAAAGGAATTGATACATCATCAACAGAAAATGTCTACAACATTAAAGAAAATATAATTTATGGAACTGATGATCTAATTTCTGAAGATGGACAAGCTGGCGTAATTATTGGTTTAAGACTTGCAGATGTATTGCGAGCATTAGTTGGTGATACAATTACAATCATCTCTCCTGAAGGGATTGAAAGGATTGTGACACAATTTGGAATGCCAAACTCAGCAAAGTTTATTGTAAGAGGAATATTTAGTTCTCAAAATAATGAGTATGATGAAAGTTTAATGTTCGTTCCTCTGGCGGATGCTCAATTTTTATTAGGTTATGAAAATGATATTCAAGGTTATGATATTAAGTTAAACAACTCAGATAATTCTTTTAATGCAAAGGATTTTCTTGAATCAAGAATTGATTTGAATATTTATGAAGTAAACACTTGGTACGATTTTCACAAAGAACTTTATTCTGTTATGCAGATTGAACGCTGGGTTGCATACATTTTGCTTTCTCTTATCATTGCAGTTGCAACATTTAATATTCTTGGTTCACTTTCGATGTCTGTAATTGAAAAGAAAAGAGATATAGGGATTATGCGTTCTATGGGCGCAAAAGAAAAATCAATCTTAAAAATATTCATGTACGAAGGCTTGATGATCGGAGTAATTGGAACTTTACTTGGAGTTTTATTAGGATATTTTATTTGTTTTCTCCAGTTGCAATACAACATATATCCATTGGATCCAATGCAATATAAAATCGATTCGCTTCCATTAGAAATAAGATTATCAGATTTCTTTTACATTACAGGAGTTTCAGTATTTCTTTCACTGCTTGCCTCATACTTCCCAGCAAAACGCGCTGCAAAAGTTGATGCATTACAAGCGATTAAATGGGAATAATTTTATGAGTATAATTTTATCTGCAAAAAGTATTTGCAAGTCTTACCAGACAAATAAAAATAAACTTGATGTTCTAAAAGATATTTCTGTTGATATTGAAGAGAATAAAATATCTGTAATTGTTGGCGCTTCTGGTGCAGGAAAATCTACTTTATTGCATTTGTTAGGTGGACTTGACAGACCTGATGATGGTAAAGTTTTTTATGAACAGAAAAATATTTTTGAGTTTAATGATGACAGGTTAGCAAAGTTCAGAAATGAAAATATGGGATTTGTATTTCAGTTCCATCACTTGCTGCCAGAATTTACTGCGATAGAGAATGTTGCAATACCACAAATGATAAATGGAAAGAATCTTAAAACAGCAATATATGATTCTAAAAAACTGTTAGATGTTGTTGGACTTAAACAAAGAGAAGAACATAAACCTGCTGAACTTTCTGGTGGTGAACAACAAAGAGTTGCAGTAGCACGTGCGTTAGCTAATAATCCTAAAATAATTTTTGCTGATGAACCAACAGGTAATTTAGATTCTGCAAATAGTGAATCTATTCATAAACTACTTTTTGAATTGCGTGATAAATTGAACAAGACTTTTGTAATAGTTACACACAATCCAGACTTGATGAAACTTGCTGATGTAATTTTCGAGATTAAAGATGGAGTAATAATAAGGAAGAAATGAGTGAATATTATTTGTAGGGTAAGGCTTGCCCTTCCCTTTTAATATAATTTTCGTTTTAAATTCTTCAGACAAGGCAAAACTTGTCCCTAAGTTAAACCTTCGATAAATAATCAAACAAAAGTCTTACGCCAAAACCAGTCATATATTTTTTTGTATAGCTTCGGGATGAATTATTCATCGCAGGTCCGGCAATGTCTAAATGAGTCCATGGAATATTTTTATCTACAAAATGTTCTAAGAACTTTGCGGCAGTTATTGCTCCCGCCCAACGCGTTTTTCCAAGGTTCGCTACATCTGCAACATCACTTGTAATTAATTCATTAAAATCATCCCACATCGGTAAACGCCATACACGATCGTAAGTTGTGATACCACTTTTGTAAAGATGTTCTGCCATCTCCTCATTTTTTGTAAACATACCCGCAACAAACTCACCAAGTGCAACCACACAAGCACCGGTTAAAGTAGCAAGATCAATTATCTGATCAGGTTTTAGCTGAGAAGCAAAATGAAGTGCATCAGCTAAAACAACTCTTCCTTCTGCATCAGTATCTTCAATCTCAACAGTTTTACCGTTTGATATTTTAACTATGTCGCCCGGTCTTATAGATTCACCTGAAACCATGTTTTCAGCAGCGGGAATTATCCCAAACAAATGAACAGGTAAATTATTTTTAGCAGCGGCAATTAAAGTTCCGACAACAACCGCGGCACCGGACATATCTGCTTTCATTTCGCCCATACCTTTAGAGGGTTTAAGTGAGATGCCGCCCGTATCAAAAGTAATTCCTTTACCAACAAGTGCAATAGTTTTGGTTTTACCTTTTTTGTTCTTTTTTGATTTAATAGTTGGTTTGTATTCTAAAACTATAAATCTCGGTTTGTTGATACTTCCCTGCCCAATAGCAATTAAGCCGCCCATTTTTCTTTTCTGTATTTCTCGATCACCAAATATTATTGCTTTAATTCCAAAAGATTTTACATCTGCAGCAACACGTTTTGCTAATATTTCCGGAGTTAGATAGTTAGCGGGTTCATTCTGCAAATCTCTTGTAAGATTAACTGAAGAAATCAATTTTTCTGCGGTTGTGATTGAACCTTTTAATTTCTTTTCATTCTCAGCATAAAAGTGAACATCAAGTACTTTGTTTTTAGCTTTTTTAGATTTGTATTTATCAAATGAATAGTTGCCAAGTAAAATACCCTCAGCAAATGTTTGATAATAATACTCTTCGGAAATAAAATATTTTTTAACAGATGAAAAAGCAGGAATAATAATATGAAGATTTTCTGTTACTTCGTTCTTAAGATTAGAAATAAAGTCAGCCAAATGATTTCTGAAATAATCAGCATCAAATTTGTCATCTAATTTAACTTTAGAAAGAATTAATGCATCGGGTTTACCGGATGATTTTGTAACACGAATTCTACCTCCATCATTTGATAAGAAGTTTTTTCTCTGCAATTCTGAAAATTTTATATTAAATATTTTTTCTAAGCTTGGCAAGCTCTTAGCTAACTTTTTATCATCAATAAGATATTTAATACAAATAGAAAGCGGGTCATATATTATTTTTGAGCCACCTGTTTTAAGATTAATTTTGTACATAGATATTACTTTCTTTTGCTAAGATAAAATTCTGCTTTTGAAAGGATTACAGGAATCATTTCCTGCATATTGCTAGTAAAGAATCTGGCACCGGAAGCATTTGTATGTCCGCCTCCACCGAATTCACTTGCAAGCTTGCTAACTGGAATACTTCCTTTAGAACGGAAACTAACTTTAAAGCCATTCTTTAGTTCAATAAAAAGAATTCCTATTACTACATTTTCGATTGAGAGATTATAATTAACAAAGTTTTCGGTATCACTTTCTATCGCGCCGAGTTCTTCAAAATCTTTTTGTGTTATAGTCATATAGCCAATTTTATTATCTGCTATAAGATTAATTGAATTTAATGCACTGCCAAGCAGCTTTACCTTGCTAAACTTACTTTGATCATAAAGTTTATCATAAACCTGTTCCGGATTTACACCATATTTTAATAAGTCAGCAATTGTGTTATGAACTTCTGCTGTTGTTCTTTCGAATCGGAATGAACCGGTGTCAGTCATTATTGCGGCATAAAGCGGTTCTGAAATTTCAAAATCAAGTTCAACAATTTTGGTTTTCTTGATAAAATTATAAATGATTTGTCCCGTTGCGCAATAATCTGTATCAATAAACTGATGATCAACAAATTCTTCTGGATCCTGATGATGATCGATACAAATTTTTAGTTTTGTGAATTTACGAATTGCATTTTCCATTCGCACGGTTCTATCGGCACGATTAAAATCCAGAGCGACAATTACATCAACTTCAGTAAAAATGTTCTTGTGTAGTTCTTCATCATATCTTTGTATGATGTTCCCCTTGTTGAAGAATTCCATATTATACGGCAAGGCACTGTGATTGATTATAAATACTTTCTTACCAAGTTTTTTCAATATAAAGTAGAAAGCTATTTCTGAACCAATTGCATCAGCATCCGGATTAACGTGAGTAGTTAACAGAAAGGATGAATTACTTAGAATAATGTTTTTTAATTTTTCAAAATCAATCATAAATATTGTATAACCAATTGTTCTTTTGTCATTTCGACCAGAGGGAGAAATCTATATCTAATTGCAAATAGATTTCTCAGTCGAGGACTCCTTCGAAATGAATTTCAAATTTTCTTATATAAAATAGAAATGGGCTTGAAGCTGTTTCAAGCCCACGAAAACATCTAAAATAATTTTAATTTAAATTACTTTTAATCAATTAACTTCCCAGGTATTACCACCAAAAAGAACTTTGGCTAATTCGCCCTGGCCTTTTTTCTTTATAACTGCTTCTATCTGCTCCTCTAATCCTTGATCATAAGTTGGTTTTAATACTTGTCTGAAAACACCAACTGGAGTTGGCATACCAGGAGTTTCTGTAAAAGTAGAAAGAATAGCTGAACGAACAGGACTTTCTTCAAATTCATCGTGTACCCACAAATCATTCACTGAATATTGTCCGCTGGTCAAATCGACAACTCTTGGTGTAAAGCCATCAAGCTTTATACCCTTATTACCGTCTTTACCAAATACCATTGGTTTGCCTTGTTCAAGAACTAAAACATTATCGTCTTTAGTCTCTTTTTCAGTCAGTACAGAAAATGCACCATCATTAAATATATTACAGTTCTGGTATATTTCTAAGAAAGCCGTGCCCTTATGTGCACCAACTCGTTTAATCATTTCCTGCAAATGCTTTGTATGTCTATCGATTGAACGAGCAACAAATGTAGCTTCAGAACCAGTTGCAAGCATAGTAGGATTAAATGGATAATCAACACTTCCAAAAGGAGTTGTCTTTGTAACTTTTCCTTTTTCTGATGTTGGAGAGTATTGTCCTTTTGTTAATCCGTAAATACGATTGTTAAACAATAGAATCTTTATATCAATATTTTTTCTGCATGCATGAATGAAATGATTTCCACCGATACTCAACAAATCACCATCACCGGTTGCAACCCAAACAGAAAGTTTTGGATTTGCAAGTTTTACTCCGGTAGCCAAAATTGGTGCTCTCCCGTGGATACCATGAAAACCATAAGTATCCATATAGTATGGAAAACGGCTTGAACATCCGATACCGGAAATCCAAACAACATCTTCTTTAGGCACATTAATGATTTCAGGAAAAGTTCTTTGTACTTGTGCAAGGATTGAATAATCGCCACAACCCGGACACCATCTAACTTCCTGATCAGATGAAAAATCTTTAGCAGTTAATTTAGCCGTCTTTACTTCAACTTTATTTTCCATTTTTTCCTCCGAGTGTTTCCTTAATCTTTTCTAAAATATCTGATACTCTGAATGGTAATCCTCTTACAACATTAAATTGAATTGCATCAACCAAATACTCACTTCTTATAAGCTTTGCTAATTGTCCAAGATTTATTTCGGGAATAAGGACTTTATTAAATCTCTTAAGAACTTCGCCAGTATTTTTTGGGAAAGGATTAACGTATTGTAAATGAGCTTGCGAAACTTTCATTCCTTGTGCTCTTGATTTAATTACAGCTTCTTTAATTGCGCCATAAGTTCCACCCCAACCTAAAACTAAAAGTTCACCTTGCTGTTCTCCATCCACTTCAAGATCAGGAATATCGTTTTCAATATTCTTAATCTTTTGTGCACGTAGATTAATCATTTTATGATGATTATCCGGATCATAGTTAACAGTTCCGTAAATATCTGCTTTTTCCAGTCCACCAATTCTATGTTCTAAATCAGGTGTTCCTGGAACAGCCCAAGGTCTGGAAAGATTTTCATTTCTCAGGTATGGATAAAAACCGTCTTTTTCCGTTCTTAATTTAACATCAATTTTTTGTAAAGAATCTACTGAAGGGATTCTCCAGGGTTCTGTTCCATTTGCAATATAACCATCAGTTAGAAGAATAACTGGTGTCATATATTTTAATGCAATTCTTGATGCTTCAATAGCCATATAAAAACAATCTCGCGGTGTTTTTGCAGCAAGCACTGCTACCGGTGATTCTCCATTACGACCAACAACGGCTTGTAATAAATCAGCCTGTTCAGTTTTTGTTGGTAAACCTGTGCTTGGTCCGCCGCGTTGGACGTTTATTACTACTAATGGAAGTTCTGTCATAACAGCTAAACCGATAGCCTCGGTCTTTAATGCTAATCCAGGGCCGCTTGTAGTTGTAATTGCAAGATTACCAGCAAATGCAGCACCTATTGCGGATGTTACTCCAGCAATTTCATCTTCTGCCTGAAATGTCTTTACACCAAAGTTTTTGAAGTTACTTAAGTACTGAAGAATTTCGGTTGCAGGTGTGATAGGATATGAACCTAAAAATAAAGGCAATCCGCTTTGTACGGATGCTGCGAGAAATCCAAAAGCTGTTGCTTCGTTACCGGAAATATTTCTGTAAGTACCTTTTGGTAGTCTGGCTGATTCTACATCATATCTAGTTGTAAATGCTTCTGTCATCTCACCAAAATTAAATCCAGCATTTAACGCTTTTGTATTTGCATCAACAAATTGAGGATTCTTTTTAAATTTATCCTGAATCCAATCTATTGTATTTTGAATAGGTCNNGATTTTGAATAGGTCTGTTGTATAACCAGTACATCAAACCAAGCGCAAAAAAGTTTTTACATCTTGCAACTTCTTTAGGTGAAAGCGGTGTTCCTTCAAGCGCATTTTCTGTAAGTGTACTGATAGGTACGGTAAAAACCGTATAACCTTCCAGTGTTCCATCTTCCAAAGGATTTGCCGGATAGTTTGCAAGCTTAAGATTTTTTAAATCAAAGGCGTCACTGTTAACAATTAATATTCCGTTCTTTTTTAGTTCAGAAAGATTTTTCTTTAAAGCAGCCGGATTCATTGCAACCAATACATCGGGCTGATCACCTGGTGTGTGAATATCTATGCTGCTAAAATGTAATTGAAATCCGCTTACACCGTAAATAGTTCCAGCGGGAGCTCTAATTTCTGCGGGATAATCCGGAAGGGTATTTAAATCGTTACCAACAAAAGCAGTTGTATCACTAAACTGCGAACCGGTCAACTGCATTCCATCACCGGAATCGCCAGCAAAACGAACAGTAACTTCGCTTAGCTGTTGAAGTTCTTTTTCTTTAGCCATTATTCTCTCTTTAAATTAAAATATTTGCTATTTCAAAACTAATAAGACTGTTATGAATTTACAATTGAATTATCAATCACTTGGTAGATTAAAGCATAAATTCTTTGGGTCTATTTTCTCCATCCTTGTACGATTGGGTATCTTCTTCCATATCCAAATGCTTTTGAAGAAACACGCAGTGCCGGAGCAGCTTGATTTCTTTTAAACTCATTCATATCAACCATTCGTAATACTCGTTTTACCAATTCCTCATCATCAATAACATCTCTTATCTCATAATACTCTTTATTTTCTTCAAGATACATCCTTAAAATTTTATCCAATATTTCATAAGCTGGTAAGGTATCCTGATCAGTTTGATTTGGTTTTAGCTCTGCTGATGGAGCTTTATCGATTATTGATTTAGGAATAATTTCTTTTTCTCTGTTGATGTAATTTGCAATTCTATAAACATCAGTTTTGTACACGTCTGCTATAACTGCAAGTCCGCCGCACATATCACCATACAATGTACAATAACCGACAGCCATTTCAGATTTATTTCCCGTTGTAAGAAGTAAAAGTCCATTATTGTTTGAATAAGTCATCAGATAAAGGCCGCGTACTCTTGCTTGTAAATTTTCTTCTGTCAGAGATTTAATATCATTTTTAAGAATGGATTTCATTTGCTTTAATGTTTCATCAACAACAGGCTGGATGCTAATGTTTTCTGAATTGATTCCAAGATTACGAATCAACTCTTCGGAATCGGTTATACTTCCCTCGCTTGAATATTTTGATGGCATCAGAATTACATTAACATTTTCTGCACCCAAAGCCTTTACGGCAATATATGTTACAAGTGCAGAATCCATCCCGCCGCTTAATCCAACTAAAACTTTTTTAAAACCTAATTTGTTACAATATTCCTTTAAACCAAAGACCAGTGAGTTATGAACTTCCTCTTCAAAAGATTCCTCACATTTTGTTATTGGAATATATTTCTCTTTCGTGTCAAAGATTACAAAATCTTCTTCAAATGCTTTTCCGTTTTTTACAAGATTTCCATATTCATCAAAACACATACTTGCGCCATCAAAAATTAAATCTGTCTGAGCACCAACACAACAAACGTAAGCAAGTGGTATTTTATCTTTCTTTGTTAGAACGGTTAACATTTCTTTTCGTGCCGCACGTTTTCCGTAAGAATACGGACTTGCAGATATGTTTATTAATACTGAAGCATTTTGTTTTAGTAATTCCTGTATCGGATCTTTATGATATCTTCTTCGATACCAATAATCAGCATCGTTCCAAATATCTTCGCAAATTGAGATGCCAAGTTTTTCATTTTTGAATTCAAATACCGAAACACTTTCTGCAGAATCAAAATAGCGCATCTCATCAAACACATCGTAGTTAGGAATTAATGTTTTATACTGGACGAACTGGATCTTACCATCAAAACACAATATTGCCGAGTTATGAATATCTGTTCCAATCTTATCGTTATCTTCCGTAATTGCACCGAATATTAAACCAACTTCTGTAGTTTGTGAAGCAATTTCTTTTGCAGCCTTATTAACGGCTTTACGGAACTCCTGTTTTTCAACAAGATCTAATGGCGGGTAACCTACGAGTGATAGTTCAGGAAAGATTGCAAGATCTGCTTTTGCATCAATAGCTTTTTTGTATCCATCTAAAATCTTTTGTTTATTATATTCCAGATGTCCGATGATGGGATCGATTTGACAGAGCGCGATTTTCATGTAGTGATAAACATAATTATTTATTTAAATCTTACAACTAAAATAAACTAAGTTTTAATTAATCCAATAATTAACAGAATTTTCCTGCCATTCACCGATACCACTGGCCCGACAAAAGACTGTTTTTCCCTAATTTAATAATCATATACCGTTGGTACTATATAAAAAGCCTTCTGTGTATTTCTTTACTATAATTGCAACAGAAATTACAGACAGAAAGGAGTTCTGAAATGTACAAGAAACTATATCGTTCGGTAACAGATAAAATGTTAGGTGGGGTTTGCGGAGGTTTAGCAGAATATTTTTCAATCGACCCGGTCATCGTAAGATTGATTTTTGTTTTAGCAGTAATCTTTGGCGGTAGTGGTATTTTAGCATATATAATTTTGTGGATTATAATTCCGCAAAAACCATTTATCATTACGCCGTTTAACAATAATCCACCAAGTGAAGATTCGCAACAATCAGGTGAAGAAAAAAAAAGTGAAAACTCAGAGTTTAATATGAACTCTTCGACAATTAATAAGGCCAATAATAACAGATCTTTATATGCAGGAGCATTTTTAATATTTTTGGGTGGAATTTTTCTTTTAGATAATTTTGTTCCGCGTTTTCACTTTGGTGATTTTTGGCCACTAGTTCTTATTGGATTAGGGTTTGCAATAATTCTTAATGCGCGTAACAATAATGTTAACGAGGTAAAACAATGAAAACATCACATATTTTTTGGGGAGTATTTTTTATAACAATCGGCGCTTTGATACTTATTGGAAATCTAACCGATTTAAACTTTACCTGGAATTCAGCCTGGAAATTCTGGCCAATGGTTTTAGTTTTAATTGGCGTTTCAATTTTAGTAAAAAATCAAATTGGAAAAGGTATTGTAGCAGGGTTAGCCGCATTGGTTTTAGCTTTAACGCTTTATGCATCAATAAGTGCAACAACAAATCTTATTGATGATGATTTTGAAATTCATTTTGGTGATGAAGCGGTTTATTATGATACTACATATTTCGCACAAGATTATACAGATTCAATAAAAACTGCGTCATTACATTTTAGTGCAGGTGCTGGTGGATTTAAGATGTTACTGCCAACAGATAAATTGATTGACTTCAAAACCGAAGGGATGAAGGACAATTACTATTTAAGCAGAGATGACAATGATTCTCATACAAATATCGATTTTGAAATGAAGAGCAGTAAGATAAAACTTGGTAAAGGCAATTATAAGAACGCTGTTGAGATGTCATTAAATTCAAAACCAGAATGGGATTTATTATTTGAAGTTGGTGCAGCTTCAGTTGATTTAGACTTAACACCATACAAGATTAATAATTTAGATATTCAGATGGGAGCAGCTGCATTAAATGTTAAACTTGGTAGTTTAGCTGAAATAACTAGAATTAAAGTTGAGGCTGGAGCATCTGATATTGATATTTTAATTCCAGATTCAGTTGGTTGTGAGATTAATTCCGATGCTGCTTTATCAAGCAGGAATTATGAAGGTTTTGAAAAAGTTAATAAGGATGTTTATAGATCCGAAGATTTTGATAAGTATCCTAAAAAAATATTTATAGAGATCGATTGTGGAGTTTCATCAATCGATGTGAAAAAGTATTAAAGCAAAATATAACTATATCACAAAAAAGCGATTCTTATGGATCGCTTTTTTATTTCTTCTTTGGTATCCACAAATGTTTATCTAACCTAACACAGTCTTTTTCATCAAACTCAATTCCTTCACTGCGTAATAGTTCTTCCATCAAGTTTGGATCACCAAAATGAATTTTACCTGTTAGAGCGCCAAATCTATTTACAACTCTGTGGGCTGGAATATCAGGACCACAACCATTTAATGCCCATCCTACCGTTCTTGCTGATGATCTAATTCCGCAAGCTTCTGCAATATCTCCGAATGTTGATACTTTTCCATAAGGAATTTTTTTAGTAACAGCATAAACTTTTTGGAAGAAGTCCTGCTTATTTGTAAGAACTTTTTTATTCTTTTTACTTTTTTCTTTTTTCTTTTTATTAAGTTTCACTAAAGATAATTCACATTAATTTAATTCTAATAACAAAATCCTAAAATTATATTGATATGGCAAGTCTAAAACGAAAATTAATTAAGTATCGTGTTTGGCTGAGAGAACTTTTCAGATTTTGTCCAATCACTCAATCTAAAGTTGACAGGGAAAATTTATTTTTAGTCTGTGGACATCGCGGATCACCTGTTAATGAACCTGAAAATACAATTCCATCATTTGAAAGGGCCTTACGTGAAGGTGCTAATTCTTTAGAAACTGACGTATGTGTAACTAAGGATAATGAAGTAATACTCTGGCATGACTGGAATCCCGATGAAATTGTCGCTTTAATTCGTGAAAAAGGGATTGAACCTGAAGTAGCTTACAAACCTGATTTCCCTGCTCCATTTAGTGGATTGCGAAACAAAACAAGTGAACTAACTTTAAGTCAAATTATAAAACATTTTAACTATGTTAAAAAAGGAGAATCTGAACCGGTTAATGCACATATTCCAACATTTAGAGAATTTGTAAAATGGTTATCTGATAAGCCACAAATAAAATATGTTTTTCTCGATATCAAAGTTCCGAAAGATGAAAAAGAATTAATTTTAGTTATACTGGATCAACTTGATGAATTTAAAAAAGAATTTAATATATCAACAAATTTTATTGTTGAAACATTTTTTCCTGAAGTATTAGAAATTGCAAAAGCTAAATATCCAGATCTTAATTATAGTTTGGATGTTGAAATTCCGCCCGGATTTATTTTTATGCCAAGGATGCATAGTACAATCAAAGTCGCTGCGAACAATAAAAATAATGTTGCTATTATTATGCGACCAAGACAGATTACCATTGCAAACTGGATGACGTTCCGTAGAGTAATCTGGTATGATGTGAGAAGAAAATTAAAATTGAATAAATTAAATAGTTCATCCAAAATTGATTTTTTAATTGGATGCACAATAAATGATAAACGTGAAATGGAATGTTTAATAAAATCGGGAATAAATGGAATGCAAACCGATTATCCACGAAGGTTAACTAATCTGGCAAATCAGTTTAAGTTAAAACGTGAATAATGTTAATTTTGACTAAACTTTAATAAATACGCTTTAATAAATTTATTTAAATCGCCGTCCATTACACCCTGTGTATCAGAAGTTTCTTCATCAGTTCTATGATCTTTAACTAAATTGTAAGGATGAAAGACATAACTTCTTATCTGACTTCCCCACTCAATTTTCATCTTTCCTTTTTCTACTTCATCAAGGGCAGCGTTTTGTTTTTCCAATTCAATTTGATAAAGTTTTGATTTTAATAACTTCATCGCATTAACACGATTTTGAGCTTGTGATCTTTCACTCTGGCAAGCAGCAACAACTCCCGTTGGAATATGTGTAAACCTAACTGCAGTTTCTACTTTATTTACGTTCTGTCCGCCTTTACCTCCAGAACGATATGTATCCACTCTTAAATCAGCAGGATTTATTTCAATCTCAATCGTATCATCAACTTCAGGTATTACAAATACCGAGGCAAATGAAGTATGTCTTCTTTTATTTGAATCAAATGGAGAAATTCTTACTAAACGATGAACACCATTTTCAGCTTTTAAATATCCGTATGCAAACTCCCCTTCAACTTCTACCGTTGCAGATTTGATACCTGCCCCATCACCATCAAGAATATCAAGCATCGTCATCTTAAATCCATTCTGCTCACCATATCGTAAGTACATTCTTAACAACATATCAGCCCAATCCTGTGCTTCTGTTCCTCCAGCTCCGGAATGAATTGTAAGAATACAGTTTTTATTATCGTCTTTTCCACTAAGCATATTTTTAAACTCAGCGGACTCTATTGAAATACTTAACAGATTCAATTCAGATTCAATCTCATCATACAAAGAGTCATCGCTTTCCATTTGGGCTAATTGAATAAACTCATCTACGCTATTAGCTTTTTGATTAACGGATTTCCAAAGTTCAACCCAGGATTGTAAGTTTTTGATTTCCTGAAGGATTTTTTGCGCACCAATCTGATCATTCCAAAAATTTGTCTCTTCAGTTTTTCTATGCAGTTCTTCTATCTTTGCTTCTTTGCGATCGACGTCAAAGATAACTCCGTAGATTATCGATTCTGATTTTGTAGTTATTTAATGATTTTATTTCTTCCTCGTACATTTTTGCTCCCGTTAAATTTCTTCTATTTCAATTTCCATTCTTAATAATGCAGCTGCTAGTGTTTTACCCTGAGCATCATGCTTTAGTGAAACTGTTCCACCTCCGCCCAAAGTATTATGTAATAAAAAGTTTAAAGCCCTCAAATTAGGAAGTTCAAATCTTTCAACTTTACCAAGACAAATACCTTCAAAGTGTTTTTTTACATTTTCAACTGTAAGTTCTTTTCTTAGAATATTATAACCTCTATCGTCATAAGCTATAATTCCTACATTTGCAGCATCGCCTTTATCTCCGCTTCTGCCATGTGCAATATCTAATAATCTTATTTTCATATCGACTCCATAATCTCAACTTTAGGGTTAACTAATTTTTTAGAAATTAATGCCGGCCAATATGCCACAACCTCACTTGGTTTTGGTCTGCCACCTGCAAAACCAGTGACTGCCGGGGGACCAGTAAGAATAAGTGGAGCAATCTCTTTTCCAAATCTTTCCACTGATTTATAATCATGGGATCGAACACCTATTCTTAACATAATCTCATTTATATTTTCTTCATCAAGATCAACCGCTAATGGTCCATGAGTCGAATTATATCCAACAAATTCAGTTTTAATCTCATCAAATTGTAAGAGTAGATTAGCCAATCTTTTTCTTAAGATCTCATCTGCTGCTTTTGCTTTTGTTAATGCCTGTGGCCAAGAATATGTTAAAGATGAAATTGCACTGAATCCATCCGAATATGAACATGACACTTTATAAAATTCAGTTTCAGGAAAACCTTTTACATCATACATCTTCACTCGATCATTTCCCAAATCTTCTAGTTTAATTGAGGTAAAATCAGCCACACAATCCGGAGTTATATAAGACATAGGATCGCCAATTTCGTAAAGTAATTGTTCCGCTACAGTTTCAAATGATATCTTGCCACCAGTGTTTGGATGTTTAGTAATTATAACTTCACCATTTGGATATGCTTCTGCGATCGGAAAACCGATTTCTGCCATATTTGGAACTGATTGCCAATCGCCTAAAAAATTTCCTCCGCTTGATTGAGCTCCACATTCAAGAATGTGTCCAGCAACCGTTCCAGCTGACATTAAATCGTACTGATTGGGCTTCCAACCAAATTCAAAAATCATCGGAGCAAGTGTTAATCCCGTATCCGTTGTTCTCCCTGTGATAACAATATCAGCACCCTTTTGCAGAGCTTCAACTATTGGAAATGCACCAAAGTAAACGTTGGCACTTAAGATTTTATCTTTAACTAATTCAATCGATTCGCCCGTTTCCATATTATTTAAAGTTGCACCATTTGCAAACAAAGTATTAAAATCATCTTTTATATTATCACCAAGAACAATTCCAATTTTTAGATTTTTAATACCAAGATTTTTAGCAACATCTAAAACAGCATTTGCGCAAGCAATTGGATTAACTCCCCCTCCATTTGTAATAACTTTTATGTTCTTTTCTTTTATAATTGGAAGAATTCTTTTCATTAGTTCAGGAATATCTTTTGCATATCCAAGTTCAGGGTTTTTATTCTTTTGCTTCTGCAAAATTGACATTGTGACTTCAGCAAGATAATCCATCACAAGATAATCTATATCTCCTTTAATTACTTGATGATATGGCGCATCAATCAAGTCACCCCAGAACCCTTGACCAGAAGCAATTCTAATTTTTTCTTTCATTTATTTCCTTTGCAATTTTATCTGCAAGAATTACTAAATCATTTTCTGTACTAATCTGATGCCACTCTATTCTCTTATCAGCGTTAAACCATGTCATTTGTCTTTTAGCAAACCTTCTCGTATTTCTCTTAATCAATTCGATCGCACGATCCAAAGAAATATCACCATCTAAATATTGAATTATTTCTTTATATCCCACAGTATTTAAAGAATTCAACGACTTTGAAAATCCTTTTTCCAATACCGATTTCACTTCCGCAATTAATCCATCCCGAATCATTTCATCAACACGATTTTCAATATTTTTGTACAACAAATCTCTAACCCAATTTAGTCCAATTTGTCTATATCTAAACTTGTTTTCCTTTTCCTCTTCATTATGATGCTGCCAGATCGGCTTGCCGGTTAATTTATAAACTTCTAATGCTCTGATAACTCTCTTCCAATTTTGTGGAAGCATTTTTGAAGCACTAACTTCATCAACCTTTTTTAATTCATCATACAAAAAATCATCACCAAAATTTTTTTTTAATTCTAAAAGTTCAGTTCTTATCTCTTCATTCGTATCCGCTGATTCTGTAATCCCATCAATCATTGCTTTTATATACAAACCGGAACCACCAACAACTATAGGAGTTTTTCCTGCATATAAAATACTATTGATTATTTCTTCAGATCTTCTTGCAAAGATACTCACATTAAAGTTTTCATCAGGATTCAACTCATCAATAAAATGATGTTTGATTTTGCTTAAAACTAATTTCTCCGGTTTAGCAGTTCCGATATCTAAATACTTAAATATTTGCCGGCTATCTGCAGATATAATTTCAGCATTAATTTTTTCCGAAAGAAATAAACTAAGAATAGTTTTCCCAGAACAAGTTGGCCCAACTATTACTTTTATTTCTTCCAACCTTCTCTTCCGATTAAAGGAACAAAAGTAAACTCAGGAATAATTTCCGACTCAAAATCATTTTCAGTTATTTTTTTTAAAAGATAAAGTTTTTGAGATACTTTATCACCAACTGGCACAATCATTTTTCCACCAATAACAAGTTGTTCTTTCAACTTTTGTGGAACTGATGGTGAACCAGCAGTAACAATAATTCCATCAAATGGTGCAAAATCTTTCCAACCGATTGTTCCATCTCCATATTTTGCATGCACTCTTATACCAAGTTTATCAAAAAGTTTTGTAGTGCGATGATGAAGATCAAGATTTCTTTCAATACTATAAACATCACAACCCATTTCAAATAAAACTGCAGCTTGATAGCCGGAACCAGTCCCTATTTCCAGAATTTTCATTCCAGGTTTTTTAATATTTAATTGTTGCGTCATATAGGCAACAGTGTAAGGTTGTGATATAGTTTGCTCATATCCAATCGGTAAAGCAACATCCTTATAAGCAAAATGCTGCATAGTTTCAGGAATAAACTTTTCTCTCGGAACAATTCCTATGGCTTTAATCACAGATAAATCTGATATACCCTTTTGGGTCAATTCATCAATTAATTCTTCTCTTTGAACTCTGAACATTTTACTCAATATTATTTAGATTTAGTAAACAAAGATAAAATAATTTGTGAAAGTTTTATCATTTATAAAAAATCTGTAGGCAAATGATGTTAGAATCAATTTCAGGTGCACTTTTAATTATGGTGATGCGTATTGGTGATGTCTCAATTGGAACAATGAGAACCATTTTAGTTGTTCAAGGCAGAAAATACCTTGCAGGAATGGCAGGAATGGTTGAAGTTTTAATTTGGGTTTTCGCAATACGATATATCTTTCAAAATTTAGATGAGGTTTTAAATTTATTTGGCTATGCAATTGGATTTGGATTAGGAAATATTATTGGAATCACTTTAGAACAAAAAATTGGATTCGGTTTTGCTCAAATAAATATAATCTCTCGTTTTGCAAGTGAAAAAATTGCTGAATCATTGCGAAATCAAAAATATGGAGTTACTGTACTTCCAGCTCAAGGTGTTTCTGGTGAACTATCAATGCTCATGCTAATTGTTCCGAGAAAACATCAAAAAAAAATTATCTCTTCAATAGAGCTGATTGACTCGAGTGCATTTATTACAGTTCAACATTCTTTACCATATCGTGGCTTCATTCATGGTGCAAGAAAATAATTTATTTGAATTGTTGATGTTTGTTAATAATATATTTAATATCAATTTAAGATTAGAATTATTTATGAATTTTTCTAAAAACTATTTCGATCTATTTAACAATTAACTATCTATCAACCAAATTATGGAGTGCGTATGCGTAAGTTAAATACACTTCTTGCTTTCCTGTTTATTGCTGCATTTAGTTATGCACAAAACTTTTCTGTATTACAAAACCCAGTTCCTGGTGGTTCTCCAAATGAAATAGATGCACTAGTTACCATTAATTATGATGGAGATAATTTCACTTCCATCGGTGACGGCGGTACAACTTTTCTTGCTGGTGCAAGATTTACACCAAGTATAACTGGTCCATTAACCGGTGGTGAACTACAGAAAGTACAATTTTATTACGCACAAGTTGCTACTGGCATCGCTATTAAAGTTTATGACGCTGGTACTGCTGGTGTACCCGGTGCATTACTTTTAGATCAACCTGTAGATTTGGGAACATTATTAGTTCCAGGATGGAATGAAATTGAATTAAGCACTTATGTTCCAATTTCTGGAAATGATTTATGGATTTGTTTAGAAATTGCTGATGCTTCCGGAGTTAATTTTCCATTAGGTTGTGATGCTGGTCCTGCCAACCCAGATGGAGACTTCGTAAATGATACTGGTGTTTGGCAACATCTATCAGGCTTCGGCTTAAACTATAATTGGAACATTCGTGGGGTTGTTGAAGATTCTCCAGCTCCTGCAGCTGTATTTTTTGATAATTTTGATACTTATACTGCTGGTAACCTTGTTGCTTGCTCCAATCCTACTTTCTGGACAACCTGGAGTCTTAGTCCTTGTGGTGCTGATGATGCTGAAGTTTCAAACACATTCTCATATAGTGGAACAAATTCAGCAAAAATAATATTAAATGATGATTTGGTAAAAGATTTTGGAACTGCTTATACTTCAGGTAAATATAAAGTTTCTTTTCAAACTTATATTCCTTCAGGAAAAGCAGGTTATTTTAATACACTAGCGCTTTTCGTCCCTGCAGGAACAAGTAATTGGGGAATGGAATGTTACTTTAACACAACTGGTGTTTGCAGTGTGTTCGCAGGGTCTGCGACAGCTAATGTCAGTTCAACATATCCAGTTGCAACATGGTTTCCAGTCGAAGTGATTGTTGATTTAAATTTAGATCAAGCACAATTAAATGTGAATGGAGTGCTTGTAACAACTTGGCAATGGTCGTTAGGTTCAAATGGTAGCGGCGGTCCAATATCTTTAGATGCAAATGATTTCTTTGGTGCAACCGCCAATGATGAAATGTATCTAGATGATTATACAGTTGAAGATATAACTGTTGTACCGGTAGAGCTTTCAGCATTTTCAGTTAATGTAAATAACAGTAACGTTGTCTTGAATTGGACTACAGAAACTGAATTAAATAATCAAGGTTTTGAAGTACAAAGAAGATCAACTGAAAGTCAGTTTGTTACTATTGGACATGTAAATGGTAATGGAACTACGACTGATCGAAAAGAGTATTCATTTACAGATGCTGGTGTTCAAACTGGAAGTTATTACTATCGTCTAAAACAAGTTGACTTTAATGGTGCTTTCGAATATAGCAACGAAATATTTGCTGAAATTAGTGCACCATTTGAGTTTGCTCTTAATCAGAACTATCCAAATCCATTTAATCCTACAACAAGTATTAACTTCTCATTGGCAGAGCCTTCGTTAGTTAAACTTTCTGTTTATAATTTACTTGGTGAGGAAGTTCAAGTTCTTAAAAATGAATTTATGAACGCAGGAAGTTTCAATATCACTTTTGATGCAGCATCACTACCAAGTGGTATGTATTTATACAAAATTGAAACCTCACAATTTTCAAGTGTTAGAAAAATGATGTTAATGAAATAACACTTTATTTCTTAAAATTTAAAGAGCCGTATTTTGCGGCTCTTTTGTTTTTAAAAATATTGCATAAAAGACTATGCAATATTATATTTCGACAGTCTTTTAGAATATGTTTATATTGATTTTTGCGGGAATAGCTCAGTTGGTAGAGCGCAACCTTGCCAAGGTTGATGTCGCGGGTTCGAGTCCCGTTTCCCGCTCAAAATCCACTTATAGTGGATTTTATTTTTTTATTTGGCGCTGTACCCAAGTGGCTTAAGGGGAAGGTCTGCAAAACCTTTATTCGTCGGTTCGAATCCGACCGGCGCCTCCACTTTTCTAAATTTCATATACAATCTGCCCAATTTCGAATTGTCTTTTTTTGTTACATCAAATTATTCCTCTCTTTTTTTGAGATTTCTATTTTAAAATTTACTGCAAAACCATTGCATTTTTTAGTTCATAATTTGGCATAACAATAGCCTACTTATAACACTATTTCATTATCATTATGCTAAAAATCATAAAACTATTTCTATTAATAATCAGTTTATTTTTTGCTGTTGAAACTTATTCACAGCAATCTAATGATACGTCTAAAGTATTGTTAAGATTTAACGAACCCATGTCTCGTGAAGGAATTTTTGAAATTTCAAATTATCAGATTGTTAACTCTGAAAATCAAATAATAAAGATTTTTAAAGTTGGTATTGTCAAAGGTGATAGTGCAGTAGTTTTATTTACAGAAAATAAACTCCGAGATAAACCGGTTAAAATCACTGTAATTAATTTAAAAGATAAATCGGGTAATGTGATAAGTGAAAATCACAATTACGCATCTATCCCTCCAAATTATCAATATTAACTTTCTTATTTACTTTCTTTTTTTACTATTTTTATCTGTAAATCATTTTAAACTTTTATGGAATATCTATATAGTTTTTTAATCGGTTATTTATCCGGATCAATTCCCACCGCTTATTTAGTATTAAAAAAAGTAAAAGGAATTGATATAACTAATGAAGGTAGTGGCAATGTAGGTGCTATGAATTCGTTTGAGGTAACTAAATCAAAAGGACTAGGATTCTTAGTCTTTTTTATTGATTTCCTAAAAGGAATTGGACCAATCTTTGTCGTACTATTTTTGTTTAATTTTAACTTTACACAAGCTGCAATTACATTAGTATTTTCAATTTTCAGCCATTGCTTTAATCCATGGATAGGGTTTAAAGGTGGACGTGGACTAGCAACAGCCGCTGGTGGAATAATAATTCTCTTCCCTGTTCTATTAGCTGCCTGGATTGCATTCTGGATTCTCACTTTTATTATAAAAAAGGATATTTTGATATCTAATATTATAGCCACAATTTGTGCTTATATTTTTGTTTTATTGACTAACAATCAGTTTATTGAATATGCTTTTCCAAAGCCTGTTTTAGTGAATGAATTATTGCTTTTTACTTCTGCTGGATTATTAATAATTTTCATTAAACACATTGAACCATTAAAAGAAATTTTATCAAAAAAGAAACAATAACATTATGATAAATAAAAAAATATTTTTCGCTTCTGTTGTTATAACAATTATTGTATTTGCATCATCGTTCTTGTACTTAAATTCAAGAATAAATGACAATTTTATCTCTTCCTCAAATTCTCATAACATAACCCTTACCTCACTTGAACAAGCAAAAAACTTTAATGATGAAATAACAAATTCTAGAAAGAATATTATTACTGAAACTGTGCAAAAAGTAAGTCCAGCCATCGTTGGTATAAACGTAATTGAAATACGACAATATCAGGACCCATTTAGTTCTTTTTTTGATGATCCATTTTTTAGACAATTTTTTGGTAACCGTGGAAATTCCAGACAAAGGGTTCAAGGACTAGGTTCAGGATATATTATTTCGCCTGATGGATATATTGTTACAAATGATCACGTTGCAGGCAACGCAACTGAAATTACTATTACAATGACTGATGGCAGCCATCATCAAGCAAAAATAGTTGGAACTGATCCTGTATCTGATATTTGCCTATTAAAAATTGAGGGTGATAATCTGCCTTACATAGAGTTAGGGAATTCAAGTGATATTATAATTGGAGAATGGGTTATTGCACTTGGAAATCCATTCGGCTTATTTGAACTCAACGATAAACCAACCGTTACTGTTGGCGTAATCAGTGCAACCGGTATGAATCTCGAACCAATAAACGATCGATACTATTTGAATATGATTCAGACAGATGCTGCAATTAATGGTGGAAATAGCGGTGGTGCTCTTGTCAATTCATTGGGGCAAGTGATTGGTATGAATACTTTAATTTATACTGCTGGTGGTGTTCAAGGTAATATCGGGCTTGGATTTGCAATACCAATTGATAAAGTAAAACGAATCGTAACTGAACTTAAATTAAATGGTAAAATTGATAGGGATTTTCAAATCGGAATGAGTATACAATCAATCGATGCAGCTATTGCTAACTATTATGATTTAAATAGCAGTAAGGGAGTAATTATTACAAAAGTATTGTCAAATACTCCAGCTGATGAAGCCGGACTTAAAGTTGGAGATATTATTGTAGAAATAGAAGGATTTAAAATTAATAATGAACAAACTATTTTTGGAGTTTTTCAAGAATTCAGAGCAGGACAAAAAGTTAATGTTAAAATCATTCGTGATAACTCTGAGTTAAGTAAAATAATGAAGTTGGAGAAAAATAAATGATTGACAGATATACTCTTCCAGAAATGGGAAAAATTTGGGAAGATAAATTTAAATTTGATACCTGGCTGATGATTGAAATATATGCTTGTGAAGCACGAGCAAGTATGAATGAGATTCCAATGGCAGATGTTGATGTAATTAAGCAAAGAGCTAATTTTGATGTGAACCGGATTCTTGAAATAGAAGTAACCACAAAACATGATGTAATTGCTTTTTTAACAAATGTTGCAGAATATGTTGGACCTGAATCAAGACATATACATTATGGAATGACGTCATCGGATATTTTGGATACTACACTCTCCTACCAAATGAAAATAGCCGGCGAACAGTTGTTAAAAAGATTGTATGAGTTGAAATCAGCATTAAAGCAAAGAGCTATAGAACATAAAAATTCAATTTGTGTTGGTAGATCACACGGGATACATGCAGAGCCAACATCAATGGGCCTTAAGTTTGCTTTGTGGTTCGAAGAAAATGACAGAAATATTATAAGATTAAAAAATGCAATAGATGTGATAAGTGTTGGGCAGATTTCAGGAGCCGTTGGTACATTTGAACATCTATCTCCAAAAGTTGAAGAATTTGTTTGTGAAAAAATGGGATTAAAACCTGCCCCTGTTTCTACACAAGTTATTCAACGTGATAGACATGCAGAGTTTTTAACAACTCTAGCGATTATCGGTGCCACATTGGAAAAGATTGCAATTGAAATAAGACATTTACAACGAACTGAAGTTCTAGAAGCTGAAGAATTTTTTTCCAAAGGACAAAAAGGATCTTCAGCTATGCCTCATAAACGAAATCCAATAGTTAGTGAACGCATTACAGGATTGGCTAGAATTTTAAGAAGTAACTCGATTGCTGCACTTGAAAATGTTGCACTCTGGCATGAACGGGATATTTCCCATTCCTCTGTGGAAAGAATTATAGTTCCAGATAGCTGTATTGCATTAGATTATATGCTTGATTTAATGGTTAAGCTTATTTCTAATTTAATTATCTATCCAGAAAATATGATTAGAAATTTAAATCTAACGCGTGGTTTAGTTTTTTCACAGACAATTTTATTAAAGTTAGTTACGAAAGGGATTTCGAGGGAAGAAGCATACAGGATTGTTCAGGATTCAGCAATGAAAGTTTGGAAAGATGAAAAATTGAATTTAAAAGATGAATTACTAAAATCGAATGAGCTTAATAAATTTATTTCACCAAGTGAATTAGAAGAAATATTTGATAATAAAAATATGCTTAGTAACGTTGATTTTATTTTTAACCGCACTGTGTTGAAGGATTAACAATATGATAAAATTAAAAATTATGTTATTTATATTATTTGCATTTTTCAGTTTTCAATGCTGTGGTGGAAATGCAGAAAATATTAAAATTGGAAGTGCTGCTCCTGATTTTGAACTACAAGATGCTTTCGGAAAATTATTTAAACTCTCTGATTACAAAAATCAAAAACCAGTTGTCATTTATTTTTATCCAAAAGCTAACACACCGGGTTGTACAAAACAGGCATGCGGTATAAGAGATAACTTTAAAAAGTTTGAAGAAAGTGAAATTGTTGTTGTTGGTATAAGTGTCGATTCAAAAGAGTCAATTAAAGATTTTATTAATCAACATAATTTAAACTTCCCACTTCTATCTGATGAAAATAAAGATGTAAGTAAAAAATATAATGTGTTAAACAATATTGGATTGGATTCAAGAATTACTTTTATAATTGATAAAAATGGGAATATTGCCCATATAATCAGAGAAGTTGATGTTGAAACACATGCAGATGAAGTACTAAAAATTGCAAATGAACTAAAATAAATGACTAGTCTTCATCAACTTTTTTAGAAAATAATTTGTACAATCCGTAACCGGCAGCTGTTATTCCTAATAAACCACCAGTGGTCTTCAGCACTTTTGAATTCGCTAATTTTTCAAAGCTCATACCACTTCCAACTTGTTTCATTTCTTCACTTGAGTAAATAGAATTCATAAACTCCACCCTATCTTTTATAGATTTAAAAGCTATTATGACTTTTGCTGAATCATTAAGCGGATTAAATTGAATTGCGCATTTGTCAGAATCATTTTCATCAATATCTTCCAGCGGTTCAAACTCCCATTTGCCTCTAAATATCGAATAATTTACAGTGCTTCTTGGTTCTCTAGAATATAATGGGTCATTAAAAACAACAACTTTTTTGCCATCTTTTTCAATCACCTCAACTTCATCTTTATGTTCGATTTCATTTTCTATTTCAGCAAAAATATCTTCTACAGAAGCACTTAATGGATCAGAATATTGTGATTTCCTTCTTAATATTTCTCTAACTTTAGCCATTGTCTTTACCAAATTGATTAATTTTACGTTTAGAATTTATAAAATATTTAGTCGATTTCTATCAATAGAAAGTAACAATTGTTACGGAACACAATTGACTTTTCAACAGTCTTATTAACTTGAAAGTTCTAACCTTATTAGGTAATTAGCTATAGAATTAATAAGTTTTAATAATCCAATAACATTGCAATAATTAAAATTATGACCAGAAATAATATTAAGAACGCCAAACTGATAATCGAAGCAATTTTAGGAATTGTTATTTTAAGTTTTACTACCGGTAGTAAATTTGATAGTAATAATGGTTCAAATCTAGTTGATACTATAAAAGTAATCGAACCCTCAAATCAATACAAGGTTGAAAATCAACTTATAACATCAATACTAAGTCGCTATCATTTTAAGGATTTTGTGATTAATGATTCATTATCCGAAATTATTTTTAACAGATACTTAGAAGCTCTTGACAATGGAAAAAACTACTTTTTAAAATCAGATATTGAGTCTTTTCTCCACTTTAAAAAAAGTTTAGATGAAAATTTGTATGACGGTAATGTTCAATTCTACTATGATGTTTTTAATGTTTATCGACAAAGAATGAATGAAAGAATGAAATTTGTTGACTCTCTTTTAAATTTTGAATTTGATTACAGCATTGATGAAAAATATTACTATAATAGGGATAGTTCTGATTGGGCAATAGATATTATTGAACTTAACGAATTATGGAGAAAAAGATTAAAGAACGATGCACTTAGTCATCGTTTAAATGGTAAGGACTGGACATTTATACAAAAAACACTAAAGAAGCGTTATAAAAATCTTTCTCAATTCCTTAACCAATCAAATTCTGAAGACGTATTTCAACTTGCAATGAATTCGTTTACTCAAGCTATTGATCCACATACAAATTACTTATCACCGATTACTTCAGATAATTTTAAAATAGATATGAGTTTGTCTTTAGAAGGTATTGGTGCACGTTTACAGACTGAAGATGATTACACAAAAGTTGCAGAAATAATTCCCGGTGGACCTGCAGATAAAAGTGGATTATTAAAAGCTGATGACAAAATAATAGCAGTAGCTCAGGGTAATGATGGTGAATTTGAGGATATTGTTGGCTGGAGAATTACCGATGCAGTCAAATTAATTAGAGGAGCAAAAGGTACAACAGTAAAATTACAAATTATTAAAGCCGGAAGTGATCTTAGCGCCAAACCAATTGAGATTTCTTTGATTCGTGAAAAGGTAAAACTAGAAGATCAAGCTGCAAAAGGAAATGTTCTTGAAATTATTAACCAAGACAAACCTTTTAGAATAGGTGTGATTGATATACCAAAATTTTACAATGATTTTGAAGGACAAAGAAACGGTGATGGCAATTATAAAAGCACAACCAAAGATGTAAAAAAAATAATTGATTCGCTGCAAAATGAAAAGGTTGATGGAATAATAATCGATTTACGAGAAGACGGTGGTGGATCCTTACAGGAGGCAATTGAATTAAGCGGACTTTTTATTAAAGATGGTCCAGTAGTTCAAGTTAAAAATTCAGATGGTAATATTGATATCGCTACTGACCCCGATCCCGCGATTATTTATGACGGACCTTTGGCTGTTCTGGTCAATAGATTTAGTGCTTCAGCTTCTGAAATTTTTGCCGGTGCCATACAAGATTATGGTCGAGGTTTGATTATTGGAGAACAAACTTATGGAAAAGGAACTGTACAAAACTTAATTGATTTAAATAGATTGTCATCAAAACGAAATATGGTATTAGGACAAGTAAAAATAACTGTAGCAAAATATTATAGAATAAATGGTGGAAGCACACAAAATCTTGGTGTAGTTCCAGATATTTCTTTTCCAACGATGATTGATCCTAAAGATTTTGGTGAAAGCTCAGAACCGAGTGCTTTACCTTATGATGAAATTAACTCAGCCAAGTTTACAAGATTTTCTGATTTGAAAAATTTTATTCCAAAACTTAATCAGAATCATGAAAGCAGAATTTCCGATAATAAAGACTTCAAATACTTACTTGAGGATATTGCCATTTACAAAGAGAACAAGAATAAAACATTTATTTCTTTAAATGAGGATGTTAGAAAACAGGAAAAAGAAAAAGAAGAGCAAAGAAAGTTTGAGAGAAACGGAAAAATTCAGGTTGAAACAAATACGGAGTTATTGAACGAAGAAGTACCAATTAAAAAAGATAGAAAGGATTATATTATTGATGAAACAGCCAGAATATTATCAGACTTTATAATTTTAACTATAGGCTAAATAAATGGTTCAATACCATTTACTGCATCTAATAATTTTGTTTTTACTATTGGGAGAATAGTTTCATTAAATGGAAAGTCAAGTTCAGTTTGACAGATATATGTCATTGGATCATAGAGTGTTTGCGAGTGAAGAATAAATTCTTTCATTAAAAATGAAGGCGAACCCTTAACTAATTCGAACGGAATTGATCTTAATAGATCCAAATCTAGAAATTCAATTGGTTCATTTATTGACCAATTTATAGAAAGTTCGTAAAGGTATATTTTATAAACCTTTATCTTGTTGTCCGGAACTAGAATATATCCTTTCCCTCTGTATTTATCGGCAGAGCTGTATGGTATTATGTTAACATTGTCATTAACGAATTGTTTTACAATTTCAGCTTCATCTAATAGTTCTATATTTTCATTTAATCCCCACTTAATAAAATCTATTAACTTATCTAATTGAAAACTTATTTGATGTGCTTTTTCTAAAATGACTAACCTGTCGTCAATAAACGTACCCTTAACTTCTTTTTCTAACCAATATTTTGATTCAATATTTTCAGATAAAATGTCATTAAACTTATTCTGCAATTGCCAGGATAAATCAAGAGCCGGGTAAAGTCTATTCTTACGTATTTCATTTTGCCAGCTTTTTAGGGTTTGCAAAAAAGTGTATCTGTTGGTTTCCCAATCTGAGCCGCAAGAAGTTATTTTCGATATATCCAAATTCATTACAAATCTTTTTTTTTCAATTATACAAATGTCGAGCCATAGACAATACTAAAAGACTTAGTTAGCAGCAGTGAACATCAAATATAACTTGAGAGAATTTGTTTCAATTTTTGATTAAAAAGCAATCAATTAGATAGGAAAATAATGCAGGTAATAATTTCTTACGATTTTTTGTTATTAAAAAATAAAGGGAAGTAAATTTTTACAATCATACTTCCCTTTTTTTACATTACAATTTTGTCTTATATCTCAAACTTAATCCCTTGAGCTAACGGTAAAGCTGTTCCATAATTAATTGTATTTGTTTGTCTTCTCATATAAGTTTTCCAGGAATCAGAACCAGATTCTCTACCCCCACCGGTTTCTTTTTCACCACCGAATGCACCACCAATTTCAGCTCCCGAAGTTCCGATATTGACATTTGCAATTCCGCAATCAGATCCTTCAGCCGATAAAAACATTTCAGCTTCTCTCATATTATTTGTAAATATTGAAGATGATAATCCTTGGACAACTCCGTTTTGTAATGCAATTGCATTCTTAACATCGCCGGAATACTTTATTAAATATAAAATTGGAGCAAAAGTTTCTTCTTGCACAATCTTATAATGGTTTTCTGCTTCTACGATTGCAGGTACAACATAAGAACCCGATTTGAAATTATCACCTTCAAGAACCTGTCCACCATAAATTACTTTACCACCTTCTTCAACTGCTAGCTTTAAAGCATTATTAAAATCTTTAACAGCATTTTTATCTATAAGCGGACCAACATGATTTTTTTCATCCAAAGGATTTCCAATTTTCAATCCGCTATATGCTTTAATTAATGCTTCCTTAACTTTATCATAAATACTATCGTGTACAATAAGTCTTCTAGTTGATGTACATCTTTGTCCAGCAGTTCCCACAGCACCAAATACAACTGCTGGCATTGCCATTTTCAAATCAGCTTCAGGACTCATTATAATTGCATTATTTCCTCCAAGTTCCAAAATAGCACGTCCAAATCTTTTAGCTATAACTTCACCTGCATGTCTTCCAACATTTGTAGAACCTGTAACTGAGATTAATGGTATACGATGATCATTTAAAATCTTTTCGCCAATAGTAGAACCTTTACCAACAATCAACGTAAATATTCCTTCCGGTAAATTATTTTCTACTAAAACATCTTTTATAATATTTTGGCATGCTATAGCAGATAGAGGAACTTTGGATGATGGTTTCCATATATTTACATCACCACAAACGGCTGCTAACATGGCATTCCAAGCCCAAACAGCTACCGGAAAGTTAAATGCTGATATTGTACACACAATTCCTAGTGGATGATATTGATCATACATTCTGTGCATAGGTCTTTCTGATTGCATCGTAAAACCATAAAGTTGTCTTGATTGACCAACAGCAAAATCACATATATCAATCATTTCCTGAACCTCTCCCATTCCCTCTTGTAAAGATTTTCCCATTTCAAATGACACAAGTGATCCTAAATCCTTTTTATAGTCACGTAATTTGTTTCCAATTTGCCTTACAATCTCACCGCGTTTAGGCGCCGGTACTTTCCTCCAATATTTAAATGCTTCTTCAGAGGTTTTTAGTAATTTTTCAAGATCAGCTTCAGAAGCTTGATAAACAGATGCAATGTACTCACCTGTTGCTGGAGAATAAATTTTTAGCTCCCCCTGATCTGTAGTTTCATTCCAAACAGTTCCTTTAGAAGATCCAAAGTTTTTTTCTTTGATGCCAAGATTTTTTAAGAATTCCATTGATAACTCCTTAAATATTTTATTTAGTGCTAATAATAATTGACTGCAATGTTATTTGAGACATTTTATATTCGATATCAACTTGAATATCTGAAAATAGTTTTAGGAAAAAATAATTTATTTTCTCAGAAGTACTGTTCTGAATAGAATTTTCCTGATTAACATTTAAATAAAATGCTTTTCTATCTTCAATCGCACAGTATACTTCCTGCAAATTTATTTCTGAAGTAGATTTGTTTAACATAAATCCGCCAAGCATGCCAGGATCGCTCTTAACAATGCCTGATTTTCCAAGTAAAGATAGTAATCTCCTTAATTTAGATGCATTTATACCAGTGGCTTCTGCAATTTCATTACTATTTTTTGGTTTTTCTTGAGAGGCAAGAAAACATAAAGCTTTGATTGATGTAGAAAGTTTTGTTGATGCTGACATAATTAATTTAATTGTTACTGTAAGTGTAACTAATTACAATTAAATTTCCAACTCAAAAAAAAAGCCGCTCATTTGAGCGGCTTTACTTTATATATAATACAAAATTACTTTACAAGCATCATTTTCTTAACAGAAGAATAATTCTTGACTCCATCAAGTGATTTTGCATCAATTGTGTATAGATAGATTCCTGAAGCCAGTTGACCAGCGTTCCAATTTACATTATGGTAACCTACTTCTTTAACATCATCAAATAAAACTTCAACTTGTTCGCCTAATAAGTTGTAGATAACTATTCTTACACTACTTTCAAAAGGCAGAGCAAATTTTATCGTAGTTGATGGGTTAAACGGATTAGGATAGTTTTGATACAATGTATATTCCTTTGGTGTAAAGTCTAATTCAACCGAAATAACTTTTGAATAAGTCATAGTTCCATCAAAATCTATCTGTTTCAATCGATACTGAGCAGTACCCTGGTATGACATATAAGTGAATTTATCAGTGAAAGAGTAGTTCGATTCTTCAGTTGTTGTACCCTTTCCTTCTATGAATGTTACTTTCTGCCATTCACCATCAAGTTTTCTTTCAAGATCAAATCCTCTGTTGTTAAGTTCTGTTGCTGTCGACCAAATAACAGAAACCTCTCTATCATTAACGCTCGCAACAAAAGATGTTAGCTCTACAGGGATGATTGTAGTTGTTGTTACTTCATTACTATAAGGTGATACACCAAGTAAATTATATGCTTGAACTCTATAAGTATAAGTAGTATTTGGAGTTCTTCCTAAATCATTATAGGAAACAACATCAACACCAACTGTATCTATTACAACAAAAGGATCAACACTTAATGTATCGCCATTTTTTCTTTCTAAATAGAACCCTAATTCATTTGATGAATTATCAGTCCATGTAAGAAGAACAGCGAATGTATCTGCAACTGCAATTAAATCTGAAGGAGAATTTATTTGCAGTAAACCAGCAAATTCATCAGCACCGATATCAGGATTTGAAACATTACGTACTTGGCCATCGATATCATTAGTAACCAATGCAATTGGTGTTCCGCCTGATTCAAGTGGAGTTAATGTACCATCAGGAATGTGGAAATCTAATGCTGTAGTAAAAGGTGCAGCTACGTTAACAGAATTTACGTCCTGTCCTGTCGAATCCTGCCAGGTAGAGAACAATTTTCTAGTAATCCCACCAGCTATACCAATATTAGCATCAGCACCAGAAACGTATAGATTATTGTAGTTTGAAGTGAAAGTTCCACCAGCTGAATATAATGCATATGCAACTGTGGCATCTTTATCATTAATTACAATATTATTTCTTAAGGTCACATTAGCTGTTCCACCCCATCTTATGCCTGTCATCCTTGAACTTGCAGTTTTAGTCATATTATTTAACACAATTGTATTGTGATAAACATTTGCTTGTGGAATATTATCCTGGAATGATATAACATCAATTCCTGAAGGAATTCCAGTACCATTATGTTGGAAATCTCCACCAAGAAAGTTATTATATATATTCATTACAACACCTGATTGACCTGTTAAAGTGCCAATGCCGTACATACCAGATGTTGTTGTTGTAGAACTCAATAATCTTTGTAATTTATTTCCATGAATATTAATAGTTCCATTGTAAGTATTAAATAAAATACCCCATGCAACATTATTATCTGGAGGAGCATATGCTGATGTAATTGTGTTTCCGCTTATCTCAGAAACTGTGCCTGCAGCACCACCATAGAAGAAATAAACAAGTCTCATATTTGCATATAATTCGTTGTTCTTGATTGCAATTTTTGATGCATACAATGCTGCTCCACTTGAACCAGTAATACTTATAGCATAATTAGGTGCATATGTTAGATCACCAATCATACAATTTTCAACTAGTAAACTATCAACAACACCTGATGCCTGCCCATTAGCATAAATACCTCTGGAAGTAGTTGCTGGAAGATTAATTACGTTATACTTAATGTTAAGATTCTTTATTCCTATTGCATCTGTATTACCGAATAAAGTTATACCGATTCTACCATTGATACTATCATTCATAGCTAATGTTAGATCTCTCGTAGTTCCACCATCAGTGTTAGAACCATCAAAAGTTACATAGCTAGCACCACTAAGTGCGAAACCTGAATACTGAGTTGCACCTGAAGTGGTCGTACATCCCGTAATTGTAATAGTTGGTGTCTTTGTAGGAGCTGGTTTAATAACCAAATTATTAGATGCGGTAAGATCGTTTCTCGAAATTAATAAATTAGCACCTACTTCGTTTAGATTTTCATCAATTAAAAATCTTACAGTTGAAGAAGCTCCAACTAAATTTAATACACTAACTGCTTCTTCAAGAGTACTAAATCCATATGGGTTTGCACCTTGGGGAATATAATAGTCTCCAGCCAATGGAACTAAAACACCAGTCTCATATGCACCAATAGTTGGTGTAGTTACATTTCTAACAATCCCTAGAATATCTATTGTAAAACCAGCAAGATTTATTCCTGAGCCTAAAAGTGGACTTATAATTTGTGGTCTAATATCAGAATTAGATACAAAAATAGGATTACTAGCGAATGAATTTACATCCTGGCCGCTTGCTGTTCTCCAATCCGCGATTGTTAGAATATCAGCGGTTTGATAGCCTAAAACTCCTTGTATTCCACTTGCAAAATAGTCATTGTAATCAATACTGGTAAAAGATGCATTAGTTCCTGCATTGTATATTGCATACGCTTTTGAAC
>CXWK01039773.1_pt1 | contig 40004 bp, 32 predicted proteins | sample 590851 | NCBI WGS metagenome assembly CXWK01 (sample SAMEA3498364, study PRJEB10139) | wastewater metagenome | biome: wastewater treatment plant; material: activated sludge | place: Denmark | collected 2014-08-01
TACGGGTGACAGTCTAACTGGTCCAACTGGACCTGCCGGGGTAGTAGGTAATTATACTGGCACTGGATTTTTCGGTCCTGGTTTTACAGGTGCTCAAACTACTACACCAGAAGATATGCCTTTCGATACTGCTGTATCTCTCCTTCGTCAACCTGCTACATATCATCCTACTTTTTTCGGCAGTGGTATAGGTACGGATGAAACTCGTATTCCTAATCCATCTGCAGTCGTTATAGGTAATCATAATGATACCACTGGCCCTACATCTGCTGAATATTCGGTTGCCATTGGTTATTATAGCGGTCAAATCGCCCAAGGGAGTGGGGCTATTGCTATAGGTCCATTTGCCGGATACACTGGACAAAATGCTTTTAGTGTTGGGATGGGATATCAAGCTGGATACTCTTTACAAGGGACGGGTGCTGTTGCCATAGGTTATCAAGCTGGATATTGTGGACAGGGTACTGGTGCTATAGCCATTGGTTATCAAAGTGGTAATTTCCCTCAAGGTTCAGGTGCTGTTGCTATTGGTTATCAAACGGGTTTTACGGGACAACGAGCGCTGGCTATAGGTATAGGTTATCAAGCTGGTGTTCAAAATCAAGGACAGTATAATAGAGTGAGTTCGTGGTTTAATCTATTTGGAACTGGTGTGAACGGGCCGTCATCTGGAGCTAGCGTTATTATAAATATTGGAAATATATTATATGTAGGTGGTAGTTTTACAAATGTGAATGGAAATGCTTGGAATCGTATTGCAGCATTTAATCTCATTACAAATACATGGTTTAACCCTTTTGGCACTGGTCCAAATAATGGAATTTACTCGATAACACCCATTAACAATGTATTATATATAGTCGGACAATTTACAACTTTTAATGGAAATTCTTGGAATAATATTGTAGCTTTTGATGCAACTACTTTAACCTTATTTAACCCTTTTGGGACTGGTTTAAATAATATTTGTTATACTATGACGAGTATTGGCAATGTTCTATATGTAGGTGGTGGTTTTACAAGTGTGAACGGAAATGCTTGGAATCGTATTGCAGCTTTTAATACAAGTACAAATACATGGTTTAATCCCTTTGGTACTGGGTTAAATAATACTTGTTTTATAATAACAAATATTGGCAGTATTCTATATGTAGGTGGTAGTTTTACAAGTGTGAATGGAAATGCTTGGAATCGTATCGCTGCTTTTAATACAAGTACAAGTACGTGGTTTAATCCTTTTGGTACTGGTGTAGGTCCAGTAACTACTTCTTGCGGTAAAATACTAAACATTGCAAATATTTTATATATTGGTGGTGATTTTACAACAGTGAATGGAAATTCTTGGAATCGTATTGCAGCTTTCAATACTCTAACAAGTACATGGTTCAATCCTTTTGGCACTGGTTTAAATAGTAATTGTTATGCGATGACAAATATAGGCAGTATATTATATGTAGGTGGTGCTTTTACAACAGTGAATGGAAATTCTTGGAATCGTATCGCCGCTTTTAATACTCTTACAAATACATGGTTTACCACATTTGGCACTGGATTTGATTCTATATGCCGTATAATTACAAACATTGGTAATATATTATACACAGGTGGTGACTTTACAAATGTGAATGGTAATACTTGGAATGGTATTGCTACCTTTGACACATCAGGTTCAAATTCTGTTGCTATAGGTTATCAAGCTGGATATTGTGGTGCAAGTATACATTCAATATCGTTAGGATATCAAGCCGGGTATTCTATACAAGGAACAGGTGCTATTGCTATTGGTGAATACAGTGGTACCATATCTCAAGATATAAATACTGTTGCCATTGGTTCATTTGCGGGTACAACCAACCAAACTCAAAATGCGATTGCTATTGGCAATAGTGCTGGATATATTACTCAAGGAAGTGGAAGTATTGCCATTGGTTATCAAGCTGGTTATAACACACAATCCAATATTGCAGTGGCCATTGGTGTTCAATCAGGTTATACCACTCAAGGAACTGGTGCCATTTCCATTGGTTATCAAAGTGGATACGTGTCGCAAGGTTACAATGGAGTTGCAATTGGTTATCAAAGTGGATATATTACTCAGGCTACTGGAGCGGTAGGTATAGGTTATCAAGCCGGATATCAAAATCAAGGACAGTATAATAGAGTAAGTTCATGGTATAACCCTTTCGGAACTGGTGGAAATGGCTCTATTCGTTCATCTACATCTATTGGAAATATACTATATGTTGTTGGCGATTTTACAACTATAAATGGAATTTCGTTGGTTCGTATTGCAGCATTTAATATGTTAACAAATACATGGTTTAATCCATTTGGTGCTGGTTTGGCGAATATTAGTTGTCGTGCAATAATAAGTATTGGCAATATTCTATATGTTGCTGGTGATTTTACAACAGTAAATGGAAATTCTTGGAACCGTATTGCAGCTTTTAATACTATTACAAGTACATGGTTTAATCCATTTGGTACTGGTTTAAATGTAATTTGTTATGCACTGACATCTATAGGGAATATACTATATGTTGTTGGTGATTTTACAAGCGTGAATGGAAATGCGTGGAATCGTATTGCTGCTTTTAATACTTTAACAAATACATGGTTTAATCCCTTTGGTACTGGTTTAAATCTAGTTTGTTTGGCATTGATAAGTATAGGAAGTATTCTATATGTTGGTGGTGATTTTACAGGTGTAAATGGAAATTCATGGAATAAAATTGCCGCTTTCAATACTCTAACAAGTACATGGTTCAATCCTTTTGGTACTGGATTAAATAGTACTTGTAATGCAATAATATCTATAGGAAATATACTATATGTTATAGGTGCTTTTACAACAGTGAATACTGTTAATTCATGGAATCGTATTGCTGCTTTTAATACTCTTACGAGTACATGGTTTAATCCATTTGGTACTGGTTTGACAGGTAATGGTAATTCAATGACAATTATAGGAAATATACTATATGTTACAGGTAATTTCACAACAGTGAATGGAAATTCATGGAATCGTATTGCTGCTTTTAATACTTTAACAAATACATGGTTTAATCCATTTGGCACTGGTTTAGATGCATTATCTTTTACAATAACATCTATAGGAAATATACTATATGTTGGAGGAAGTTTTGGAACTGTAAATGGGGTTGCAATAAATAATATTGCAGCTTTTGATACTTCTGTTTCCAATGCTGTTGCAATAGGTAATCAAGTTGGATATTGTGGTGCAAGTATACATTCAATATCATTAGGATATCAAGCTGGATATTCTACACAAGGAACAGGTGCTATTGCTATTGGTGAATACAGTGGTAGTATATCTCAAGATGTAAATACTGTTGCCATTGGTTCATTTGCTGGTTCTTATAATCAAACACAAGATGCCATTGCCATAGGTAATAGTGCTGGTTCGTGGTATCAAAGTAGTGGAAGTATTGCCATTGGTTATCAAGCTGGTTATACTACCCAATCCAATATATCAGTGGCTATAGGTGTTCAGAGTGGTTATACTACACAAGGAACTGGTGCCATAGCTATTGGTTATCAAAGTGGTAACATCTCTCAAGGTTACAATGGAGTAACCATAGGTTATCAAAGTGGATATATATTGCAAGGTACAGGTGCTATTGCCATTGGTAATTTAACAGGCAATAATTTTCAAGGTACGGGTGCAATTGCTATTGGCGACCAATCTGGTTATACGGGTCAAGGTAACAGTAGCATAGCCATGGGTGTTCAATCTGGTTATACTACTCAAGGAATAGGTGCAATCGCTATTGGTTATCAATCCGGTTATAGTGGACAACAATCACAAAGTATTGCTATAGGTTATCAAGCTGGATACATCTCTCATGGGACAGGCACGGTTGCTGTTGGCAATTTGGCTGGATATTATATCCAAGGTACAGGTGCTATTGCTATAGGTGACCAAGCTGGTTATTCTAGCCAAGGTATTACTTCTATTGCTATCGGAGTTCAAGCTGGTTATTGTGGACAAAATTCTAATGCTGTTGCAATTGGTCAATTTGCTGGATATACTTCTCAAGGTACTGGAAGTATTGCTATAGGTTATAGCTCGGGTATGACAGGTATTGGTACAAATTGTATTTGTTTAGGAAATGGTGCCAGTACTGGAACATCTCTCCCAGACAATACCTTTGCCACTATATTAAATATGACTACTATCGATGGTGGCGCATCTCTTACTTACAATACTTTCACAGGTTTAATTGGTGTTGCCTCCTCTTCTCAACGTTATAAAAAAGATATACAAGTCTTTACGGATACGTATTCAGATAATGTATTACAATTAGAACCTGTGACATTTAAATTCAAGAGTAATCAACAACCCTCGTTTGGTTTGATAGCCGAAGAAGTTCATAAATATTATCCAGAAATGGCTCCAACTGACCATGATAATATACCTTATACAGTCAATTATGAATTACTTTCAGTTTTACTACTTGATAGAATTAAAAAGATGGAGACTACTTTGTCGACCACTTGTACTGGCTCAATAAACCAAGGAACAGATATATTGATAGATGATACTGAGATTAACAATTATGTCATTTCTTCAAACGCGTCATTTTATACATTAAGTTCAAGTTCAACTGTTGCTGCTGATATCAACGGATTTACTGGAGGAATTAGTGGAAGAATGATATATATTATTAATAATTCACCTTATACTCAAACTTTTATAGACGAAGGTTCTGGTTCTTTGGCAAGTAATAGATTTATCATCACAAGTTCATCACAAGCACTTTTACCACATCAAACCATCACATTCTTGTATACAACTAATTTAACTATTAATAGTATTTCAGGACAAAATAGATGGGTTATGATTGCACATACATAATTGTGAATCAATTGATTTTTAAAGTTGTTAAATTTTAAAAATCACCTAGATGCAAATCTATCGCTTCCACGATTAATTTTCTCACTTCTTCTTCGCTAAATGCACATGCAACACAGCCTGGTAAATCAGGTATATATGCATTCCATCCATTTTTTCCAGCACGTGTTATTTTAATTTCATATTGAATGTCATTTCTTTTTATATAAAAATGTTTAGCCATGGTTATAATTACAATTGTTTCCGAATCATTAAAAATTCATTTTTATTGGTATTCATATAAATCATTGTAAACCATTTCTGCTAAAATAGATTTAATATCGTGTTTAGGTTCCCAATTTAAAACAGTTTTTGCTTTTGTTGCATCTCCTAATAATTCATCTACTTCAGATGGTCTAAAATATTTTTCATCTACTCTTACCAACACTTTATCAGAGTTTTTATCTACACCTACTTCATTTACGCCGGAACCTCTCCATTCAATCTCAAACCCACTCTGTTTAAATACGATATCAACCAATTCACGAATTTTATACATTTTACCAGTTGATAATACATAATCGTCTGGTTTATCATGTTGCAACATTAACCACATACCATATACATAATCTTGAGCGTGACCTATATCTCTTTGAGAATCTAAATTACCCAATACTAATTCACTTTCTAATCCATTTACAATTTTAGCTACACCTATGGTTATTTTCCTACATACAAAATTTTCACCTCTTCTTGGACTTGTATGGTTGAAAAGAATCCCATTACATATAAACATACCATAGGCTTCTCTATAATTTTTAGCTATCCAATACGAATATAATTTTGCAATTCCGTACGGGCTTCTTGGATAAAATGGTGTAGTCTCTTTTTGAGGTACTTCTTGTACCTTGCCAAACAATTCACTTGTCGTTGCATTGTAAAATCGAGTACGTTCAGCCAAATCACAAATTTTAATTGCTTCCAATAATTTCAAAGTACCTGATGCATCTACTTGGCACGTATATTCTGGTAAATCAAAACTAACTTGTACATGACTTTGTGCAGCAAGGTGATATACTTCAAATACAGTAGTATCATCATTCATAAACGTCTTGATGTGTTGTATAATTTTAATGAGTGAAGTTGAATCAGTCATGTCTCCATATTTCAATTTGAATTTGGGATTAGATAGTAAATGGTCTATACGAGATGCAGTATCAAATTTACTTGAACGACGTATTAATCCAAATACATACGAATATTCAATTTTACTCAACAATAATTCAGATAGATAAGAACCATCTTGTCCTGTTACACCGGTGATGAATGCAATTTTCATGATATAAATATATATTTGTATTTCTATATATTTACAATTTTTATTTAATAGATGTAAGTTGGTGCTTGAAAGTATAACTATATTTAAAATTGCAATCATGTAAAGTAAGGATGAGAATCATGACAGCTGGTACATGTAAACTTTAACTTTGATGCATTTTCTGACCGCTACAAAACGAACATTTAAAAATCAAATTATTTTTATTTTTATTAGAATCAATCAAGTCTTGGAGATTTTCAACCAATCTATATTTGATAATAGTAAGTTTTTCTTGCATTTATTTATAATTCTTTAAAACATTTGTAAAGAATTAATATTCTACTCCATCATATTGTTCTTCATATTTTTTCAAAGTTTCGTTTGGAATTGTATTTAACCACTTTGTCATTTTAGATGGATAATGCATTTCTTGTTTTTTACTTTTAAGATAAATATTTGGCCAATCAAATATAGCATCAAATTTGTTAACATCTTCATCTTCATTCAAATAGATATGACCTTCGTAATCTATTATTTTATACATATCTATAATCAATTTGGTAATTTTTTTAAAGATATAATTATCCAACGCGTTTGAATTGTGTTTAGAACATGCATCTTCATTTGGATTTTTAATCCAAGTACCACATAATTGACCTTTTTTCTTTCCACGAGTCATTTCATGCATGCAAGTTTTTTTCACTTTGGTTACCATTTTTGTATCTTTCTCACCAATGGGTTCTGATTCTACAACTGGTTCTACAGGTTCAGGTTTAACAAGAGTATCAACTACTACAGGTTCCTTTACTATTTTTTCCATTTTTGTATGACGTTTACAAGTTTCGGAACCTACAATAGTCTTGGAAGTACATTGTTTTTCAGTCCCGTCCTTTTTATGAATAACATGGTTACACTTTATAACCACAACCATATTTTTTGTATGTTTTTTACAATAATTGGACTCTGCAACTACATTTGTAGTGCATTGTTCCTTAATTCCATTCTTTTTATTGATAATGTGAATACACTTAGCCATGTTGATTTAGTTGATTTAGTTGATTTAGTAGTTATTATACTTTTTATTATGTGTCTATTTCTAGTCTTCATTTTTTAAATTTTTACAAGAATCAAATTTGGATGAATCTCTAGAAATTTTTGAATCATTTCTAGAGATTCATCCAATGGATGACAAGAGTGTACAACTTTGTCAAGACGTTTTACGAATTTACGTGCTCGATTGGGGTTTCTAAATGTTGCTACCGTTTGAATTTCCCTATCTGAATATTCACCTTGAGATACTAACACAGTAGAACAAGTTTCAGGTGACACAGGTGACACCGAAACAGTTTCGTCGTCAGAAGAATCTGAAAATTCCGGTACCTCCAACTCTTTTACCAATTGTTCTGGGTCAAAATTTTCAAACATCCGAGTAAGAGTTTCAACAGCTTCATTATTTCCATCCATAGCTTGTGAGACTAGGTCATCTAGAACAGGGTGTTTGATTTCTAATATATGATGCTTTGCATGATTATTACAATTTTTTTCATATTCATCCCTAGGCTTAAAATAACTATTGAAATTATAGACAAATGTATATAGTTCATATCCTGTAAGACCTTCTAAATTCTCGTCAACATTGAGATAGGCACACATTGTACGAGTCAATTTTATATTCGATATCAAATTGTACATATATTCTTTGCAAACAGTTTCAGACAATCCAAAAAGTGTTTGAAGATGAATTGGTATGAATAATACTTTATCATGATTTTTTTCAACTAGTTCTAAATAGTCATTAAATTTAATTTTCATGTTTCTTTCTATTTTTACATTTTTAAATTTCTTTTTAGCAATTCAATGTTAAGGAAACTAAATTTTACTTTTAGTTTTTAGAAAATACTTTTAGTTTTTTGTAAAGTGTTGAGAAAAAAATTTTAGAATTACAAAAATCATTTGACATGATTTATTTTCATGCAAAGTAATTTTCATCTTGCATCTATCTTTCTTTTTAAGTATATACATGTTAAAGAAAATAGTACCTGTGACAATACTATATCAATATATAGTACCCTGAAACAATATGGTTTTCATTGTTAGTACCTGGAACAATATGATATCGATATCTAGTACCTGTGACAAACACATTTTTTCAATTCTGAAAAAACTTTCATTCTTTTACAACTTTTTTGAGAAAAAAATAATAAAATTACAAAAATCATTCTACATATTTATTTTTCTTGACATGTAATTTTCATAAAAAGAAAAATAAATGGATATTCATGTTATTAATTTAAAACGTGATGGTGAAAAATGGAAATTATTTATAAATCAAGTTAAACCAACTACACATTTGAAATTCACAAGATTTAATGCTATAGATGGAACTCAAGCTGTTAATAATATCAATATAAGTTCTATATGTAACGATGTTATATGCAACAATGGTATAATTGGGTGCGCACAATCTCATATTAGTTTATGGAAACAGTTAGTAGAGAGTGACTCAAACTATTATATCATCATGGAAGATGACGCTCAATTTGATACAAAACAACTCGAATATACGCTCAACACTATTGACACATATTTAAGTGATAAAGATAACCTTATTATTAGCTTAATGTGTGTAGGACCATTTTGTAAGGTGGGTACCACATATCAAATTGGTAATTATACTGTTATCGCAAGTTTATTCCCCCTATGTACAACTGCCTATGTTATTACAAAGGGAGCGGCTCGTCATTTATTAAACAAGATGAAAGAGACGGTAAATTACCATATAGATTTTGAAATAGCCAAACATCTTTTACTATCAAAGGAAGTAACCTATTTAGTAATGACACCAAATATAGTAACAGCTCGTAATGTAGATTCATCGATAGGAAGTAAACATAAACATTCAATATTGTTTGGATGGTCAAATAGAATTATGTGGTATTGTAATATACCGATATGGAAATTTAGTAATTTATATTCAAGTGTGTTGTTATTCTTGTTTTTAATATTTTTAATAGTAGGAATTAAAAGAAGAAGACCAATTTACACACTTGTTATTTTGTTTATAATTTTAGAGTTGTTTGTATTCAATAAGATGTAAAAAATGAAATTAAATGAATGGAAATTCAATTCTTTATAAACAATGGATTTTTCTCTTTTTCAAGGTGAACCTCGTCGCCGACCAAGCGAAATCATGGATGATATTAAAAGATTGCGACAACTTCCAGGCACTCCAATTAATAAGCATCTATTGGGAATATATCACCTGGAAATGATGTCATGTATTTGTGGTTTACAACGTGAGACTAATGAGCTTAACAACCATGTCACTAAGATGTGCACAATCGTAACCAAAATTGCACCCTCAATCGAACTGAATCCTAATGTCACGTGTCACAGTCCATTAGAACATATTTTGGAACGTGCAACAGCATTATCTAAAGACGAATTGGACTTTACTTATTTACCAGAACTTGTCGAAATGTTGGATAAAGTTGTTTTTATCTCTCTTGATGCTAGGTATGTAGATGATGGATATAAACATGTACTTGATGTGGGCGTATGTAGAAATCACGTTGAAACATTGGAGAAAAAAAGAGAGGGTTTGTAATTTTCAAAAATGAAAAAGTTGCAAGTATATACTATATTACTACAAATGACTAGTGATAACGAATTAGATGAACCATGGGAAGACGACGATTTGGATGGAGTGGATGATGAATTGGTTATACAAGCTTATAAATTAGCGCAAAAATATTATATATTTGTGTATGGAATGGATAAAATATTTTTGAACGATTTAATGACACGAATCGCAGAAGATAAACCAACATTTGATAAATTGTGTAGCGATAAAATGATACTTGGAAAATGGATTGATATATTTGAAAAAATGGACAATGCATCATCAGTTGTAAATGAAATGAAAAAAATGAATTGAAATAAATCAAAAACAACAAAAAGTAAATATGCAAGTAATTAAGAGAAATGGTACAATTGAAAATTTTCAAACAGACAAACTTGAAAACCGTATTAATCATTTAATATTTAATCTTAAAGTAGAACCAAAACTAATTGTTGACACACTTGTTAAACAACTTAAACATGATGTTCAAACTAGTTTATTAGACAATCTATGTGCTGATATTTGTACAAGTATGTCGAATATTCATCCAGACTATCAAATACTTGGAAAACGATTATTGGAAGATGTTTTAATCAAAGATACAAAAGTGTCTTTTTCTAAAGTGGAATCGGATGTCAAAGATGAGATTGATTCAAAATATACCACATCAGTTAGAAATTTATATAAAACAGATGGCGAATTTCAAGTTACATATTTCGATATGAAAACACGTATGAAAAGTTTTATGAAAAATAAATGCGAATGTGTTGAATTATATTGAAATTGTTGAATTTTTATTTTCAAAAATGAAATTAAAAATTTAAATAGAGTGACAATAATATAAATATGCGAGTAATCAAAAGAAACGGTACTTATCAAAATGTCCAGTTTGACAAAATCACCAATCGTATTAATCACTTGGCTTATGACCTTAAAGTGGATCCAGTATTAGTTGCTCAAAAAGTATGTGGACAGTTAATTGATGGTATTAAAACTAGTATGTTGGATGAAATTTCGGCTCAAATTTGTATGGCAATGTATAGTATTCACCCGGATTATAATGTATTAGGTAGTCGTATTTTGATTGACAATCACATTAAAAACACACCAGCTTCGTTATTAGATGTTGTTACAAGTTTAGAACATATTCTCAGCCCAGAATACAAATCTTTGGTTGAAAAATTTTCAGATAAATATGATGATATGATTGATTATGAAAGAGATTTCTTGATTGATTATTTTGGAATGAAAACATTGATGAAGAGTTATTTATTGAAAAAAGACAGTGTCATCATTGAGAGACCTCAACACCTTTGGATGCGTGTAGCTATTTTTTTACATAGAGACGATTTTGAAGCAGTAAAAGAAACATATGATTGGCTATCTACAAAACATTTTACTCATGCCTCCCCGACCTTGTATAATTCAGGGACAAAATCTCCCCAATTGAGTAGTTGTTTTGTAAAAGGAACTTTGGTAGATACTGTAAACAGAGGACCCATTCCCATTGAAAATATTGTTCCAGGAGACACTGTATCGACACATTTAAGAAATGTAAAACCAGTTGTTCAGTGTCATATTAATAAACTTGATTCAAGAAAATTGTATCAAGTTAATCTATATAATACTAGACCATTTACGGTAACTCATGACCATAAATTGTGGGTGTATAATTCAAATACGCAAAAATTAAAGTGGACTCGGGTAGAAGATTTGTTGGATAATGACTTTGTCAGTGTACCATCTGTTTCAAATGAGGGTATCGAATCGAGTGTATTTAGTATTAAACCATATATTACAAAGTATATATACACTGATAAAAGGATTATAGATTACGAGAATTGGAAAAAATTTGAACAGTTGGATAATTCTAATTTATTTCTATCTGAATTTACTTTGACTGAAGAATTGATGTGGCTATTTGGTGTATTATTACGCCATTGTCAAGTGACTTATAATTCGGATACAATCACGGGAATAAATATTTTAACACAGGATGAAAAAGTGTCTCAAATTCTTGAAAAGTATTTTAATCTCAAATTTTCTCAAGAAGAATATGTGTATTTGGGTATATTTTGTGAAGCGCTTTTAAAGCGTTTACCTGTTGAATTTTATTCCTTGTCTAAATCTCTTGTATATAATTTCCTTCAAGGTTTCTATTTCAATGCAACATCAGATGAAATTGACATTACACATTTCAATGTAAATTTGATTCAGGATATTTACACTTTATTTAGATTACATAATATTTGTACCAATTACAATGAATCGTATTTTACACTGGATAGATATTATCATGGAGTAAAAGGTGAAGGTGTTGTATCTAAACTAAATCCAGAACTTAGAAATATTGATGGAACAACTTTTGTAAGATTTAATAGTAAAGTATTGGTTTCAAGTGATGATGTAAATGCAGATGTATATACATTAGGTGTCGAAGATGACCATTCTTATAGTATTTCTGGTATTGTAGCCAAGAATTGTTTTCTCACTACAGTAGAAGATTCTATAGAAGGTATTTTTAAAACACTTACTGATTGTGCTCAAATTAGTAAATGGGCTGGAGGTATTGGAGTAAATATCTCTGATATTAGGGGTAAAAACAGTGTCATTAGAGGTACAAATGGAGTTACTCAAGGTATAGTACCGTTATTAAAAACATATAATGCGACATGTCGCTATGTCAATCAATGTTTTGTAGGTTCAACTATTGTATATACTAATAATGGACCAAAAGCCATTAAAAATATTATACCTGAAACAGATTTTGTATTAACATCAGATGGAACTTATAAACAAGTTTTTGAAAAATTTGAAAATCTAATAGATAAAAAGATTTTGAAAATTAAAAATGCATACACACTTGAATCTATAAAATGTACGAATGAACATGAATTGTATGTATCTAAAGATGAAGGTAAAACTTTTAATTATATTAGCGCAAAAGAATTGTGTATCAACGATTTGATGGCATTCCCAATTCCAGTCGAGGTACAAGATGTCGATTCTATTGATTATGAATTGTGTAGATTATATGGTATTATTCTAGCTAGAGGGTATTATAAAGACAATTGGTACTACCTTGTTATTCCTAAAAAATATAATGAAACTGTCGAATTTGTAGAAAAATTCTATCCTCAATTTAACGAATCAGATACTTCAATTATATTTAGATTCAAATTGTTAAATACATTTCAACATGAATGGATATATCCTTATGATAAAACTAAAGCTATTCACCCAATGTTTTTGAATTTGCCCGATGACAAAATGGTTTATGTTTTGAAAGGTTTATTTGAAACTAAATATACATATAATAATTGTTATTTATATTTTATCAACAGTAATAGAATGTTGATTGAAAGTATTCGTTATGCATTCTTGAAATTGAAAACACTTACCTTTGGTAATAAATTAATCAAATCGAATGCATATTATATTAAAATTCCAATTCATGAAGCACTGGCAAACCTGGTAAATGTATTGGGTATAAATTGTGTTTTTGAAAAAAAACATATTCTTTGGATGGAAAAGGATGGTCATCTTCTAAGTAGAATTAAATCTATAGACAGTATTAATTATAAAGGTCCTGTGTATGATTTGCAAATAGACAAGAATCACAATTATACAACTCATATGGGATTGGTTCATAATTCTGGTAAACGTTTAGGTAGTTTTGCCATGTATATTGAACCATGGCATAGTGATGTATTAGATTTTTTAAGTGCAAAGAAGAATCAAGGTGCAGAAGAAGAACGAGCTCGTGATTTATTTTATGCATTATGGATTCCTGATTTATTCATGGAACGTGTTGAAAAGGATGAAATGTGGAGTTTAATGTGTCCAGATACTTGTAAAGGACTGACTAGTGTATATGGCGATGAATTTAAAGATTTGTATACTAGATACGAAAATGAGGGTAAATATGTCAGACAATTGAAAGCTAGACAAATATGGGATGCTATTATCGAATCTCAAATAGAAACTGGTGTACCATACATGTTGTATAAAGACGCAGTGAATAAGAAAAGTCCTCAAGAAAATATAGGAGTAATTAAACAAAGTAATTTGTGTACAGAAATTGTATTATATACAGATAAGGACCACGTATCAGTGTGTAATTTAGCAAGTATTGCTTTACCATCTTTTATAAATTTGGAAACTATGGAATTTGATTTTGATAAATTGGAAAAAGTAACACGAGTTATAACACGTAATCTAAACAAGGTGATTGATTTGAATTATTATCCTATAAAAGAAGCTAAAAGTACAAATTTAAAACATCGCCCTATTGGTATCGGTATTCAAGGTATGGCCGATGTATTTGCCATGATGAAATGGCCATTTGATAGTGAAAAATCAAGACATTTGAACAAGTGCATTTTTGAGTGTATATACTATGCTGCGATATCAGAAAGTTGTAAATTAGCTGAAAAATATGGTCCATATGAGTGTTTTGCAGGTTCACCAATGTCTAAAGGTATTCTTCAGTTTGATATGTGGGATACAGAATACAAGCATCCGTCTGATAGATATGATTGGGAACAGTTGAAAAAGGATATTGTAGAGTTTGGTCTGAGAAATTCTACTGTATTAGCTCCTATGCCAACTGCATCTACATCTCAAATATTAGGGTTTAATGAATGTTTGGTAGAAGGAACAATGGTGACAGATGTACATGGTATATCACATCCTATTGAAAAAATAGAACCAGATGAAAGTATTCTATCACTGAATGAAAATATAAACAAATTGGTAACTGATAAAGTAGTTGAGAAAATAGATAAAGATGTACAACCAGTACTTAAAATTCAATTAATAGATGGACGAGATATAGAATGTACTCCAGACCATAAATTTAGAGTGTGTAATACGAAAACAATGAAGTATGAATGGAAAGAAGCGCGGGAATTAAATAGAGATTATTCTTTGGTTATGGGTATAAAAGGTATTCAAAATATATTGCCAGATTTTGATGTCAAGTATTTTGAAAATTACTTGTCAAATCCTACCAAAGAAAAATGTTGTGCACTGGCTCGGTTACTAGGTTTTGTTTTAGCTGATGGTAATTATATTGATTGTGAAAAAACTATTATTCGGTTGGAAACATTATATGATGTACAATTAATAGTTCATGATTTGGATTTATTGGATGAAACTAAGAGTTATATAATTACAGATAACAATATAAATATTACATTAGAGATTGGTAAATCGATTACAAATATATTGTGTAAAATTTTGACCAATTGTAAAGAACCAGATTTGACTGTAGACCATATATTATATACAGAATCAAATAACGATGTGTTGATACCAGATTTGTTATTAGATGAAAATTGCCCCAAAATGATTATAAGAGAATTTTTAGCTGGATACATTGGAGGTGATGGTTTCTCACCCTTTTTAAATATGAAGGATAATAAGAGTACTATGGTGGGTTGTAATATAGTAAGAGCTGTTGGTCATTATGATTATAATAAGATGGCTAAATTCATGCAAAATGTCAAAATATTATTTAATCGCATTGGTGTTATAACGAGTATCAAAACCAAAGAGTATATTCATAATAACTCGCATATAGTTATATTTAATGTTAAAATGTTGAATATTTCTAAATTTGTCAATACAGTTGGATTTAGATATAATATCCATAAAATATTACGTAATGATATTTACCAATTGGTTCTTAATTACAAGGATAAAATTATACAACAAAGAAATGATATAGTTTCCAAAGTATTTGAATTATACAATACAGATAAATGTATAGACAGAATTTATAATTCAGCTATTCAAATGTATGATGATATTTTTCTTCATGAACAAAGTATACCAAGTTTAGCACATGTTAAAATGTGCCTGGAGCAAAAGTCTCTTATAGATATATCAATCGATATTGATAAAGAACAATTATTAAAAGATATTGGGGTAGAAGACTGGTTTATTAGAAATAATACCATTGTAGATAAAACTAAATTATGTGTCCCAGTATATCACGTTCCATTTTTAAATAGTTTTGAAAATGGAAATAAAAGAGTATATGATATCAATACATTGGAAACCCATACATTTTTAGCTAATGGCATTGTAGTTCATAATTGTATAGAACCATTTACATCAAATTTATATTTACGTCGCACTCTAGCGGGCGAATTTACTTGTATAAACAAATATCTGGTTCAGGATTTGCATGATTTAGGTTTATGGTCAAAAGAATTGATGGAAAAATTAATTTATTACAAGGGTTCGGTTCAATATATTAAAGAAATTCCTCAATATCTAAAAGATGTATATAAAACTGTTTGGGAAATTAAACAAAGGTCTCTTATAGAAATGGCTGCAGATAGAGGAGTATATATTTGTCAATCTCAATCTTTGAATCTATTTTTTGAAAATCCAAATTATAGTAAATTGACATCTGCACATTTCTTGGGATGGAAATTAGGTTTGAAAACTGGCAGTTATTATGTTCGTTCTCAAAGTGCTATTGATGCACAAAACTTTACTATCGACCCTGAAAAAGAAAAACAACTTGAACAAGAAAAATTAGAACAAACAGTAGTTTGTCCTCTTAGACCTAAGGGTTCATCCAATTATGAACCATGTGAAGCGTGTTCTGGTTAGTCTGTGAAAATTTTAAAAATGAATCTAATTTTAATTGATAAGAATATTTTAATTAAAATTAATGAATCAAATTCTAACGAAATTAAAGATTAAAAACGATACAGAATCAAACATAATGTACAACAATACTCTTGGTTCTCTCTTAGGAGGAGCATACGGGGACGCAGCTGGTGCACATTTGGAATTCAAAAAAATAATAAGCAATAAAGACGTAAAAAACGCCATGTTATTAAAAGGTGGTGGTGTATTTAAAGTTGCACCTGGTCAAGTAACGGATGATACTGAATTATCCATCCAGTTGTTTCGAGCATTGGAAGAATATTCTTTAAATACCGATAACAAGATTGATATTGAAGAGTACATTTTTTCATATTATAAAGTATGGTATGATTCAGACCCATTCGATATTGGTAATACAACAAGAAATGCATTTCAAAACGCAGATGTTGCTGTAGATGCAAATTTGAATGCAGCCATTGATAATATGGATTCAGAATCTAATGGAGCTTTAATGCGTTGTATTCCTCTAGCAGTATTTGCTTATGAAAATCGATTAGATGACGATGAAATTTATACTTTGGTATGTAAAGATGTTTTTCTTAGTCATAGTAAAAGAACTGTTGCAAATTTGGTATATTTATATGTTACCATTTTGGTTAAATTGTATCAACAACAACCATGGGAAGAAATTAAATATGAATTAGATTTTAAACACGATACTAGAAATATCAATATTTTCAAAAACTTTGGCAATTATAACAATGTTAATGTTTTTGAAAATATGGGTTGGGATGCACATGCATTTTCCCTAGTTTTATTTTGTTTGGAAAATGATTATACCTTTTCTGAAGCCATGTCATTTGTACTTAAAAAGGGAGGTGATACCGATACTAATGCTGCTATAGTTGGAGGTATTATGGGAGCAAAATATGGTTATCAATGTATACCTCATTTGAAAAAATTGTTGAGTTACAAACCAAAACATAATAGAGAATTATTTCACCCTAGAATTTATCTACAACATTTTAACCTGAGATTGGAGCATCTTGTTTCCAGATTTTTTTCATAAGTATAAAACAAACAATAATCAAAATGATAATAACTATAACAAAGGCAACTGTTGACATGCTCCGGTGAGGGGGTTTAGATTTGGATTTTATCGTGGAAATATACAAATTATTACAAAGAGAACAAGAAGATATATGAGAATTTATCATACTACATAACGAATGTACTTGTACTCCGTCAGGTCGACGTGCTTGCGCTTTAGCAGATTTAGGTCTTTTAGGTTTAAGACGACGTTTTGGTGGTGGTGCATATGAAGGAGGTGGTGTCATATAATTGCTATAACTAGGAAGTTGGTTATTTTCATATATAACATAGGGTTTATTATGATGATGTTCAGGTACATATATTTTAGATTGCATATCAGTTTCATGTACATTGTGAGCATACATCGGAGGAGGTGGAGGTTGAAAAGATGGTGGTGGTGGAGATGGTTGTTGTGGTAATTGTAAATCTCCGCTGTTCATTCGTGATGGTAATTTCTGCATTGCTTTATTCAATAACAAATCTTTATTTGTAGATTCTTCTTGGAAATTTCCCATTGACCTTTTATCAATATTTCCTCCATAAATATTTTCATATGATGTATAGAATCCATTCTTCTTTGGAGGAGGTTGTTGAGGTGTAGAAGGTTGTTCATAATTTTCAACTAGTTCATCCATTTCAGGTAAATTTTCTACAAAAGTTACTTTAGATGTTCTATGGGAATTATACATTTATTAAAATCTAAAAAAATAAAAATTTGGATAAATGTCTGAACTTAAGTTGTCTTCTGCGACTATAAATGCAGTGTCCAGTTTAGAACCTAAAATTGCATTGGGTATGATTGTTAAAAACGAGGAAAAGGTTATTTTGAAAACTTTGAAAACGGTGATTGATGCAGTTGATTGTGTTTATATTTATGATACAGGTAGTACTGATACAACTGTTCAATTAATCAACGAATTTGCTGAACAATACCCTACAAAACAATTTTTTATGAAATTTGGGCAATTTGTCAATTTTGAAAAAACTAGAAATGAACTCCTCGAGTGGATTGATACTCATCCAGAATCACTTGATGTTGATTTTATTCTATTATTAGATGCGAATGACGAATTTAACGGGTGTCAAGAATTGCGCAATTTTGCCAAACAACACTTGATTGATACTTCAAAAGATGAAGGTGGGTTCTATATTGCCCAAAAATGGTTATACGGCGAAGTCATTGAAAAATATTTCAACATTTTTTTAATTCGCCCTAGAATGGAATGGCGATATTATGGTTCTGTACATGAATATATTGGACCAAAAAATATCAAATTGGCAAAGACACCTGTCCGTTGTCCAGAAACTATATATATATATCAAAATCGGAATGAAAATTGTGAACAATCTTTTGTTAGGTATCATAGAGATAGAACACTACTTCTCGAAGAATTGAAAAACAAACCTAAAGACCCTCGTACACTTTTCTATTTAGGTCAAACATGTGATTGTTTAGAATTATACAATGAAGCATTTTATTATTATAAACTTCGTCTTGAAGTCAAGGAAGATGGTTTACCCGAAGAAATTTATCATGCATATTATAGATTAGGTAATTTATGTATTCGTTTAAATAAACCTCACGAGGAAATCCTAGAAAATTATCTAGGTGCATATGAATTTTGGAATCGTGTTGAACCTATTTTGAGATTGTGTGAATACTATCTATTTGTTAGAAAACAACCTCGTGTAGCTTATGGTTATGCTTCCATGGCTTTATTTACACCTTATCCGTCTGAAGCATTACTCTTTGTTTCTGACACGGATTACAATTATAGACGTTTTAATCGGTTTATGGTAGCTGCGTTTGAAGTGGGTGATTTTGGAAGAGCATATGATATTGGACGACAAATGCAGGACCAAAGAGTTGCAGAAGAAATTGATAATCAAAATGTTAAAAAGATTAAAGAAAAATTAGACGAATTGAACAAGAAGAAATAATTCAATTAATATAATAAATGTTGTTCATTATATTAATTACATTTGTAGTCTGTATAATTTTATATTACTTTATATCTAATTCCAATTCCTTTTCATTTGCCGCAAAAACTTTACAATGTCCCGCTGGTACTGTAAACAGTGGAGGAAAATGTGTTAAATCTACTCAAGGTAAACCTAGTACAGGTGGTAAACCTAATACAGGTGGTAAACCTAATACAGGTGGTAAACCTAATACAGGTGGTAAACCTAATACAGGTGGTAAACCTAATACAGGTGGTAAACCTACTACAGGTGGTAAACCTAAACCTGCACCAAAACCCACTACAGGTAAACCAAAACCTACTACAGGTAAACCAAAACCTACTACAGGTAAACCAAAACCTATTACAGGTAAACCTAAACCCACTACAGGTAAACCAAAACCCACTACAGGTAAACCAAATACACCTCCACCTTCTTATAAACCAGATTCAAGTGGAAAATGTAAAAAAGGAGATTCTTTATATCAAGGTAAATGTTTTACACCTACCAATTTATCTCAGTATGGAAAATATCAATTGATTGATATAGGGCCAGATTTACCCATGGCTTTTATACGAGGTCGACCAGTAGGTAGTTCTGTACCTGGTCAAGTAAATGGTAAACCAGTAAAAGCTGTGTCGGCTGGTTCTAATATAGTTGCTTATTTACAAGGTGGTCAAGTTGCATATGGTACTGTAGATGCGAATGGTAATATTAAACCTGTATCAGGTAAAGAACGCAATCCTATTGTTGCACTTGGTGTAGCTGCTGTAGCAGCTGTGGCTGGATATTTAATGGGACAAGTTGATGACCCTAAACAAAAAGAATTGATTAATAAACAAATCATGGCTCCTTTTAAAGGAGCTGGAAAAATACCTAATGCTGATGTCACAGCTTTAGGATTGAAACCAGGACAAACCTATTATTCGAATGGACAACAATATAATATTTATACAGGAAAAGATGGTAATACTACAGTAGGTGTAATGCCTTGTAAAGGAAAATGTAAAGATAATGTCAATGTAAAACAAGCAGCAACATTAAAAACAGTAGCCAACCCATGGGCATCGGTAGGAAGTGCACCAGCACCAGGTGTCACCAAGGAAGATATGAAACCAGGAACGGTATATACAGCAAAAGATGGAAAAACATACCAAGTGACAAAGGATGGAAAAGGGTTTGAACAATGTAGCTCAAAAACTGAATTACGTAGTTTAGAATATAGAGGTATAGGTGGTATGATATCAAAAATATGTGGTGGAAGACCTAGACCTGCAAATGATTTAGTAAATCAGGCTATACAAAATGCACCACAAATAGCAGGTACTATGAATTACGCACAATTGACAGCTCAAGATTTTATACAACAACATCCACAAGGTACTTATGCACAATATAGTGTGGCTACATCTGCCAATAATCGTCTGACAGAAGCTGAATTTAACCAAGTACGTGGTCAAACGAATCTACCACCAGCATATCAAGGACCACCATCTTCTCAACAAAATCAGTCAGTTATAAATTCAGCTACAGCATCATATTTACGACAAAATCCGAATGCGACATATGAAGAATACAAGAAAAAATATGGTCAAAGTGCATTGTCATTTGCACAATATAATGCTGCACGTGGTCAAGCAGGTTTACCACCTTTGTATCAACCATTGGGGTTAGAACCGATGAGTGTGAATACATTTATACAAAATGGTTATCCTATAAATAATTTTGTATCTCAAATATATCCACAAAATTCAAATACAGAATTATCTGTTCCTGTTCAAAATTCTTTAAATAGCATGCAAACTTGGTTGCAGGCAAATCCAGCTCCTTTACAACAAGGTCAAGGTATTCGGCAATGGATTAGCAATTTTATGACGAATAATGTAGATAATTTAGGCACCATATTTAATAATAATAGGAATCCGACTGGTACTACCATATCATCTATGTTGACAAATTATATAATTGAAACTCAACCAGCTGGAATAGATAGTTATTGGGCAGCGAATCCACAAGTTATTAGAAATTTAGTTCAACGTGAATATGATTCAATAAGACCACCAAGTGATACCCATGTGAGTATAGATGAAATGTATACCCGCGAATTTCTATAATGAGTTTCACATATTTAAAAAAGAATCTAATAATATAAAAATGTTGTCAATTTTATATTATACTCTGGCCTTCTCTTTTTCCGATTTCGTATTAACAAAATTCAATGTTAAAGGACCTTATTATTTAAATCATATAGTAAATAATGTGGTAGTAGTGTATGAATGTTTTCCTATTGTCTTGTCGTGTTATACTGATTTTATATCTAGTTTGCAAACAGAATTGCCAATGAATTGTATATATATGACTATTGCTTTACATTTATATCACATTATATGGTATTTTAATTCATTACGGTTTGATGATTGGTTGCACCATATTATCATGATTGGATTCATAATGCCAGTTATATGTATATACAATATTGGAGGAAGTATTATAGGTCATGGCATGTTTTATATAACCGGTTTACCAGGAGGAATTGACTACACATTGTTATTGTTAAATAGAAATAATTTATCTATAAGCAAGCTCCAGGAAAAATATATAAATTCAATATTAAATTTGTGGATACGTTGTCCCGGTTGTATTATAACAGGAGTATTTGTACTTTTAATGACTCAATTACAAGAAACAAAAACTAAATTCGATATATATATCGCATTTACAGTTATAGCTGCTTTATATTGGAATGGAATTTATTTCATGAATGATGTGTTGAAAAATTACTACACAATGACTCTAATCCTGGCGGCACTCTAGACACAATTTTTTACCAGTGTATGCTATACCCAAATCTTTACATTCTCCACACATTCTACGTTCACAATATTTACATGGATATGAGCATTCTGAACAAATGATATTGCCTTGACAATCACATGAATACATTTCATCAGATTGTTCGACACAGTCTTGACAAATGACTTTTGTATCAGAACAACACGTTAAACTACATATTCCACATACTGGTTTATAACATTCTATACATCTTTCAATATTATAATGGTATGTATCATGACAAGTTGCACATTTGGGGTTATCATAACACGAATCACATATAGTATGTATATTAAAGATTCTATATAAATAATTACTACACTGATTACAGACTTTATCAAGACAGTCGTTACAATCTTTTAAACATTTGTCACAAACATTTTTCCTACATATAAAACATTTACCCATCTCAGTTTTAGGAAAAAGTTTACATCTACCGCAGTTAGGTACCTTGTCTACAATTTCATAAATTAATTCGTTTGGTAATTTGTTGTAAAATGTGTCGAAACAAATTTTTTCAAATACTGATTTATTCATTAATCACAATAATTTGTATTTGAAAAAATGATATTTATTCATTTTTAAAATGATTTATTCATTTTTAAACATGTAATGGTTATATTTCTCATATACTTTTTTAACAATATTCAACATTTCTTGGTCATCATTGTTACCCCATTTGACATTGACATCTGCAAGATGTTGTATAGTTGAAATACTTGTCATTTCTTCTAAAGTGGGGTCGGGACTATTTATACGAGTAATGTGGATATGCAAAAATTTCTCACCATATTTTTCTCTTAAAAAATCCAATTCATTATCATAACGCACGTCAGTAATTACTGGTACTATGGTACTGTCATATACATGCTCGTTTTGAATTTGATTATCTACTTTTTTAACCCAATGATTCTTATCAATGGTTCTCCATGCTGTTCCATAACTAATCATAATAGGCCTTATAATTTCCTTTTCATATGGCCCTACATTAAACAAATCCACATGAAATTGAGTGTAGATAAGAGGGTGTAAATCATATTTTAAAGCATCTGCAAAGGCGTAACGTTTAAATCTATTATTCAGTCTATATAACATATTAAAAAATGTATCTTTACCGACACATCGACTTCCTGATATTCCAATCACAAACATTATTATTTTTAATTGAAATAAAGTAAAATTGTATTTCATTTTTACAAAAATAAATGAATATAAAATATAAAATTCTTGCACTGCTATCACTTGTAACAAATTTGGGTGTATTTGCAACAGATACTCAAAATATATTTGATAATAGTATGAAACAATCTATAGATTCAAGTTCAATTTCATATAAAACACCGCATGATAGAATAATTATAACACTTGCTCCAACTGATTGCGACGGTGCGTCGAAAAATTGTAATGGACGTTATCGAAATGAAGTTCGTACATCATGTACCAAAACATTTACAGCATCTGTTTGTTTACCCAATTTTGTAGATACGATGTCTTCTTCACGGTTTTTTCATATTATTCAACTTAAATCTCCAAGTTATAAACATCCATTATTTACATTGGGGTACTATAAAGATAATTTAGTTTTATATACATTTTCTACTCGTCATATTTTAATTGGTTCAACGAACGAATATGACCAACGTTGTATACAAGTTGATTTACAGGTCCAAAATGGTGGTAAATACATAGATTACAATGTTGACGGTAAAAGTGGGAGTATTGTATTACCGGACTATCGTTATGCATATTTTAAATTTGGATTATATACAAATTACAAGATAAAATCAGTTTTACAAAATTCGTTTAAAGTTGAATGTAGTTGAAAACTTTGTAAAAATGAATTGTTATATTAATTTTTAGTTGTAAATAATAATCATGACTGACACAACAACGGTTAAATTTATTGTTGAAAATCAAGTGTTTGAATTTTCAACAAAATGCTTTCAAAACCCTATTTTATCAGATTCCATGTTGGGCTCCCTGGTCAAACAAACATGGGGTTTTAATCCAGATGAACCAATCAAATTGTACGATATAGATTCAAAATTATTTGAAATTGTCTCTCAATATATATTAAACGATGGTGCTCATGTTTTTATCCCAGATGGGGTGAATGTGTTTAAAGTGCATGAATTATTCAATCGTCTATCTTTAGATACATTTCAATTAACTAAAAATAGCAATATTACTGTGGCACAATACATTGTAGATAAAAAATATGAAACGATAGCATCAGGTGAAATGATATTGAGTTGCAAAGAAAAAATAGCAATAGAACGATTAGATGACTCGTACAATTTTGATATTTTAAAAGTGAATCAAATGACTGGTAAACTTTCTTTGGATTCAAATATAAAAATTGATTGTGACAATGTTTATGAACATTGTGTAATAAGTAATTTACGCAATGAAAAAACAGATATACAAATTTATTACTCTCATCATAATCATAATGAAAATATTTTATATAAAATTGACAATAACGGTATCTCAACTATTGTACATGAATTTGAATCCAATATATTGAAACTGGATATTACCGATGAATGGGTATTCGCATTAACCCAACACAATATCATAGGGTATTCACGCACTGACGGTACAGTAGTTAAAACTAATGATGACAGATTTGATAGAATAGAAGGATTATGTGAAAAATATTGTAAATTTTCAACTGGTTCCAATACTAGTATAGGTATATGGGAACCAGTTGAAAACAAATTTATATATATATTAGATATAGAAGATTTTGATTTGGTAACTATACAAGGTAATGACATATTAATATTTGAAGCAAATTTTATAAGTGGTTATCGTTTTGATAGTGATAAATTTGAAATCAACTTGTTGTGGAAAGTGCCTTTAATTACATCCATAACATGTCCATTAAATTTAATGTTTTTATCCTTTGATAACAAATTACCTGACACTATGACAGGCGAAATGATTTTAAAAGAACTATTAGCTTGTACTGAATTGTACCATTATGGTATTCGCACATTAAGTGTTGGATATAATATGGTATCTATAAGTTTCAAAGATTTTGAAGTACTTGTGCGATGTATAAATACTCCCATCATAAATAATAAGCTTTCTGAATTGAAAGATGTACCGATTACTTCATATTGCGGGTTCGACTATCTCTCTGAATAGGGAACAATCTACGTTGACGCGTCATTTCATTTGATTTCTTCATCAAACTAACTTGAAGAGATTGTCTGTAATCATTTCCATTATTAATAAAAGCATCATGTGCTTGTGATTTTACTACCTCGAGTGGATTGTCGTTTACCATATTGTCAAACACACCGGTTTGATTTGAAAAATTATACACATCAATCTTGTTACGTGTAAAGTAATTTCCTTCACGAGCTGCGTTCACGTCATCATAGAAGAATCTAGGTTGTCCAGTTATATTGTCTATATATGTACGTCTTTCATCACCATAACCAGCTGTTCTTGGGTCATAAATACTATCTGGAGTAAATTCCCCGTAATCATATACTTCTCTTGGAGGTTTATATAATCTAGGATTCTTGAATGTAATTATTTCTTCATTGCCATTTATACAAGTTTTTTGTATTGGCTCAAATTGCTGAGCAAATGAAATACCAAGATTGGTCATTTGCGGTTCATTTATTTCAGTTCTTATATATGTACCACTAGGGTCTAATATTTGTGTATTTAAATCGCGTTGATAATTAGAAAGTGATGGGTAATATTCGTTGATAGACATGGGTTGATTATGTGGCATACCGTGACGTCCCTTTTCCGGGTTATAACCACAATGTTCGATTAAATCGCCTGGGAGTGATTCACAATTTTTATTGCAATTTTTATCGGGGATGTGGTCACGCCCTCCTCTACATTTTTGTCTACAAGTTTTAACTGATAAAGATTGTCCAAGGGAATCATATTCATTTTCAAAATTTTCCTTGACAGAGTATACAGGAATTTTATTACTCTTGTTGTATTCATTATCTCGTACACATGGAACTTGATAATCTGGTCGTTTTTCACATTCAGATTCGCATTTATAATCTTTAATGATTGAACATTTTCTATATGGTCGTTTATCCTCGTCACAAGACATTGTAGGTGAATTTATACCACAATTTGTAGATGAATTGTTTAATTTATAACCCGATTGTTTTTGACTATAACCTCCTTTATTACCATTGATTGCAGAATGTTGAACAAGTGTAGATTGTTTCCATTCCTCTAAATCGTGAGATGGTGCGATAAATGGAGGTGGGTCATTGAAACGAATATTATTTACAGGAGGAGGTACATATAAATAATTACAAAGATTGTTAATATCTACATCAGTAAAACACGATTTTTGGAATGAAGCGTTGTCGATGGTAGTTTTATCACACCCATCTTCAAATTTTTCTGTATTCATTTCTATTTGATAGTTGATTACATAAATTACAATTATAACAATTAAACCTATACAAGTTATCAAAAATACATTCTTCATATTTAAAATTAAAAGTAATAACATAATCAAAATAAATAAACGTGTAATCGCATTCATCTTTTGGTCTACACTCATACATGAAAGAGGAATTAAATCAGTAGATAATATTAATGAGTAAGGTTGATATATCCAGAATATTTCATGTTGTTCAGTTTTACACATGTTGTTAAATTAATTTATTAAATAGTTTATTTAATAAAGAAATTTACCATTCTATTTAATTTCATTTATCACAGGATATCCATTAAATAAAATTAGTCTTAACGAGTTGGTCTACAACAGTACCCGGTATAGTTAAGAGTCTATACAACTCGTCCAAGTATCAAACACATTTTTATAGAACGTGAACTTCCATCATCGCGACCTATTTTATGTTGGCACTTTTTACATTCATATATTTTAGCTCCTCCCACGTCATTTAGAGTTCCACATTTTGTACACGATTGTGTAGTATAACTCTCGTCTGGATGTAAGATATGGGACAATTGACGAGCTTTAGATATCAATCTCGTTTTAAATTTGAAATGGCACCAATCTAACATTTCCAATTTAGTCTTCTTATGTAATGAACCAGTAACCATCTTACTTGTTTCAAAAGGTGGTATACCTATAATACTATAATTAGAAACCAAATATGTTGCACATTTATAATGCATATCTTTAACTAGATTAGTCCATCGTCTTCTAATTCTGATTCTTGCTTTCTTATAAGAATGAGAAGTTATCTGTTTTTTATCTCGTAAAGACTGAAGTAGATGTAGTTTTGTAATTAATTTTGTATATATTTCTTTTTCATATTGGAATGAAACAAAACGTTCTGCATCATACAATGTTAATGGTGTTCTTACACCTGGATCAATAGCACAAACACCTCGTTCTTTGACAATAGGTTTGACTTCAGTATTATAAGGCACAATTAAAAACCATTGTCCATACTCGTATTTTATTTTACATATTTGTTTTGGTTTTTCACCTATATATTGTTCAACAAATGAACGGTCACCTTTATTAACCAATACGTGTGGATTAGATATATTTGCTTTCTTTAATATTCTTGGAAATAATTTAATATATTTACCATTCGAAATAGATTGTACTTGATTACTAATATGAAATGCGGGTTGATTTGTATATTTTCTATACTTCATTCTAAATTTAGCAATATTTCCTAAATTTAAATTTGTAAACGCGGCATTTTTTGCATCACTATAATCTTCAACAACACCTTCCCGTACAACTTTTGGTAATTTTTTAGTCCATTCATTTACATACGGATTAGGTTGCTTATCTATCATAATACCTTTTAATTTATGACATCCTTTACGTTCTTGATTTAATTCAGTCATATCTTCTCTAGTCATAATAGATTCATATACAAATTTGCGTTTTAAATCTTTTTTAGACATATTTTTATCTTCTTCTGAACAATGTTCTTGGAAATATACTATTTTATTATAGATACATATAGTACCTGCTATCCAAATTTTAAATTGTTTGATGATAGATTTATTAGGGTAAATACGTACTTTTCTAGTACATTGTATAGAGCCTGGTATTTCTTTTTTAATAGAAGTCGATTCTATCATTGATTTACATTCTATCGAAGTTAATAATAACGAGTCTCTGACATTTGGTTCAGTTTTTTTAATAGTAAACCATGCATTTGACTTATCATATGAAGAATGACAATCTATATAATTTGATTCTCCTATAAGAGTAGGTAACCACAATTTTTGCGATAAGTCGACATAAGATTGGTTCCAATAAGGCTTGGATTCTTTACCAGTTCCAGTCAATAATTGAATTATCATTGGATACCATTTTATAGATGCAGATATGGCATCTGATGAAGCTAAATGGTCAATTAAATTTCTCCAGTGTACACTCGTATAGGTAAGTATAATAGGTTTATTCTTTTTTATTAATAGTAAAGTACCAACCAATAATGTAATATATATACGTTGAACTAACAGTTCTTTATCAGGTTGAGCATTTATCAATTCACTTTTAATTCGATATAGACTACTACTTAAATATGAAAAATGAAATACTTTCCAAAAACCAAATCTATCCAAAATTAAAATGCAATTCTTTGAAACAACTGGTTTAGGAAAACGTGGTACAATTGTTTTTAGTGTTTTATTATTTAAAATACGTTTGCCAATAGTACCTGTTTTAAGAACACATCTATTGGTATCTGGATTTAAAATATACTTTTCATCCAGTTTTTTACTCATTATATAATTGTATTAATTGTAATTTTAAATTTCATTTTTATTTAAAATTGCTTATTGACATTTTATTAAAATGATATTAAATAAAAATGAATATATAAAGTTGATTTTTTTTAGATATTATGACGTCTATAGTAAAGAAACGAAAAACGAAATATCCATTCGTTCTCAAAGATTTGGATATAGAAGAAATTTGTAAGAAATATGGATATTCTTATAACAAGGATATATGCAATATAACTAAATTGATGCCCAAAAACAATAATGTGACAAAATTGGATGAAATTATAGTTGAATCTGAATTAGAATTTACCTATTTAGATGAAACTAAAAATAAACGAAAAATCATTGTCACTATGATGGATTATAATAACCATGAAGCTATTAAACGATGTAAATGTTTTTGGTGTAAAAATAATTTTGATTCCCAGCCCATTGGTTGTCCTATACGATATGTACCAAATATGATTGTCAAAAAATATTTCTCTCACATCACAAAGGATTACTATACTATTAAGGAAGAAATTTCCAATGAAAAATTTGAACTCATTCATAAAGATTTAATAAGCGATAAAATGTCGGAAAATGTTTTTATACAATTGATTAAAAATGATTTTTATGAAACTGATGGAGTATTTTGTAGTTTCAATTGTTGTTTATCTTGGATTAAAGATAATTCACACAACAATCTTTATATAAATTCAGTTTACCTTCTTCACCAAATTTATTACGATTTTTTTGATATTCAACATCAAATACATCCTGCGCCACATTGGCGCATGTTGAAAGAATATGGTGGTACTTTAACTATTGAAGATTTTAGAACATCGTTCAACAAGGTTATATATGACAATGAACATTTTATTCGTTCTTTCCCTAAAACTAAACCTATTGGCAAAGTTTTTGAGGAATTTTTAAAGATTTAATTTTTCATTTAAAACTGATGCACATTGTAGTTTGTATTAAATGAAAAATTTATTTTATAAGAGGAGGAGGAGTCGTAGATGGTGTATTTGCAACTATTGTAGGTGTCATTATGATTGGTGTTTGATAAGGATATGGTGTTTGAGGAGGAGTTTGGTAAGGATATGGGTAAGGATAAGGATATTGTGTCTGAGAAGGCTGGGTTTGATAAGGATACGGATAAGGGTAAGGATATGGTGTTTGAGACGGTTGAGTTTGATAAGGATACTGTGTTTGAGTAGATGGAGATATGGTTTGAGGTTGAGGAGACGGAGTTTGATATGGATATGGGTATTGCGGAGAAGGCGGTAGTCTACCTTGTGTATTTAACCAATCTCGGAACCATTGTGGCATTTCATTTGGATTTGTCATGACACCTGTAGCCATACTTCCAATAACACCTGTAGGCAATTGCATCTGAGGTAAAGAAATGTTTGCTTTATTCATCCAATCTAAAAACCATCTAGGGACAGAACCAGTATTTAATCTTTGAGTTTCAGACCATTGTCTAAACCAGTCCGGCATTATATTTGGATTTGTGTTTGCATTTGTATTTGTTTTATTTTCATTTGGTGTATCACATTCCCAAGTAACTTCCTTTTGATATATACGCCCTGATGTATTATCATATACAAGTCCATATTCATCATTCAATATATTGTTAATGATACTCATTTTATTTAAAGAATTTTTAAAATATTACATTTGGTTTATCTCGTTTTTGCCAATACTTTTCAGCTTTTATTTCCATTTTGTTTAATCTTTTATAATAATCGGGATATTCTATAAGATGAGCAACAGCTATTTTTCCAGTTAATAATAGATTGTCATTTGTTACATTAGTTGTAGAACCATATTTTTTACCGTGTTCTAATTCAATTAGCATGGCATCTCTAAAAACTCGTATAGGTATTACATTTAAATTTAAATTCAATTTAGTAGCTACTTGTTTAGCTTGTAACAATGTTATTTTCATTTATTTGTTTCTTGATTATATTTATTTGTTCAACGAGTTCATCAGAATATAAAACTCCTTCCATTCTATTTGTTTTGAATTTTTTATGTTGAACTGAATAAAATTTATCTAATTCTAGTATATACAATTTCCCATCTTTATTTTCAACTTTAATTCCATTTTGAAAACACATTTCAATAAATTTTTTCTCAAATTTATTTTTATAAATTAAACCATGTATTACTCCAAATTTAAATGATTTGATTCTTTTGCACTCATTGCACAATATTTTAAACTGATTCTTCAATTCATGTAAAAATTGAATCTTAAAGACATTATCACATTGTTCGCATTTGCAATTTATTCCAACAATCTCTTCATACACTTTTCGGGTATTGTCATATAGCATTGATTTGAATTCATTTCCCCTTTGAACTATAGGTATATAGGTGAAATTTTCAACTGTAAATTTATTCTGAAAAGAAATAATGTGTTGTTTTACTCTTTCAAATTCTTCAAACGTCAATTCCTTTTTAAAATATTCTTGACTTACCACATTAATCATATCTGGATTAGTGATTTGCTCTTCGGGTTGATGAAAACAATATTTACAACCTCTATACCCCTTTTTCAATTTATTACTAAGCGTTGCCAACCTTATGATACACTCCTTTTCACAATTTGGACATTTGTATCTAGCTCTGTGTGCACATCTTTTGGACAATTTTTGTCCATCTATAAAAATATCATGGTTAAAAGTAATGTGTTGATAAGGTACTAATTTATCATCCTTGGTAATTATATTGATAATATTATTCAAAACCTTTTCAGTGTCAAATAGGTGAAAATTCATTTTAGTATAATTTTTAGTGATTTCAAAAACAATATTTTCATTTTTCTATTCTACTTCTTTTTTAGTTACGTTGTATTGTTTATAGGGTGGTACATGTATATTTTTTTTATCTTGTTTTATTTTATATACGAAATCGTCGTCAGAAACAATATCAAAATATTTTTTCCAAACATCTACATCAGTTTCATCTGGGTTGGGAAATGAGTTTTCACACAACCATTCTTTCATCTTTTCATCTTCACCTTCTATTTCATCACACTCATTATAGTAATAAAGATGCTCATGAACTTGTTTAATACATGCAGTTTTATAGGCTGTCAATTCATTTGTATAAACACCTGTAATGTCACCCGTAGAAAAACCACCACTATCATCTTCAAAATCGTGTTGTAGATTCCAAACTATATATACTTGCATATTTGTTGAATTTAAATATTTATGAAAAATTTAAATTCATTTGTGAATCAGTGTTTGGGTGACATGATATTCATCATAGAATGTATTACAACGATAATCATCGTAATCGCATTTTTCACCTGTCAATTTATTTGCAAAACCACAAGAAGAAACAATTTCATGATATTTTTTCCAAACTTGTACATCAGTTTCTTCCGCGTCAGGAAATGGATTTTCCTCTACCCAGTCTTCCATATTTTCCTTCTTGTCTTCGTCATAATGTTCTAAATAATAATATACTTGTTTAACACAACCTGCTTTATAAGCATCTAGTTCGTTAACATATACCCCTATAATATTTGCATCCCACATATCGGGTTGTTCCTCTCCATTGGGATGATGAGGTTGTTCCCAAACAACATATACTACATTTTCGGTATCTGTATTTACTTCCATAATTATAAAAAATATCATCCTGTGAAAAAAATTTTCATTTTTAAAAATGAATTTAAAAAAATCTGGTATAAATATAAATTAAAAATGTCAAATATTGCAATCGGTATTGATTTAGGTACAACAAATAGTTGTGTAGGTGTAATGCAACACGGTAAGATTGAGATTATCGCCAATGATATGGGATTACGTACAACTCCATCTGTAGTCGCGTTTAATGACACGGAACGTTTGATTGGGGAAGCTGCAAAAAATCAATATGCTTTAAACACTGCAAATACTGTATTTGATGCTAAACGTTTGATCGGACGTAACTATTCTGATAGTACAGTTCAGGCGGATATGAAACATTTCTCTTATAAAGTAATTAATGATAATAACAAGCCAAAAATTCAGGTTGAATATCGAGGAGAAGAAAAAATTTTTACTCCTGAAGAAATTAGTGCCATGATTTTAACCAAAATGAAGGAAGTGGCTGAATCGTATTTAGGCCAGAAAGTGACAGATGCTGTCGTCAGTGTACCAGCATATTTTAATGATGCTCAGCGTCAATCTACCAAAGATGCTGGTACTATTGCAGGTTTGAATGTACTACGTATCATCAATGAACCAACATGTGCAGCTCTTGCATATGGTCTAGATAAAAAGATTGAAGACAAGTATGTACTTATCTTTGATTGTGGTGGTGGTACATTTGATGTATCAGTTTTATCCATTGATGATGGTGTATTTGAAGTCAAATCAACCGCTGGAGACAACCATTTAGGTGGCGAAGATTTTGACAATCGATTAGTCGCTCATTTTGTAGCAGAATTTAAACGCAAGTATGATAAGGATTTGTTTACCAATGCTAAGTCTATTAGTCGTTTACGTTCTGCATGTGAACGTGCTAAGCGAACACTATCAGCAGCAGCACAAGCATCTATTGAAATTGATTCTTTATTTGAAGGACAAGATTTCTATACAACGATTACTCGTTCGCGTTTTGAAGAATTGTGTGGAGATTTATTCCGTTCAACATTAGACCCAGTTGAGAAAGCTATGAAAGATGCTAAACTGAGTAAATCTGACATTTCAGAAGTTGTTTTAGTAGGTGGTTCTACTCGTATTCCAAAAATTCAAAAGTTGTTGTCTGATTATTTTGGTGGAAAGGAATTAAACAAGTCTATTAATCCAGATGAAGCGGTAGCTTATGGGGCGGCTGTTCAGGCAGCGATTTTGAGTGGTGATACCCACGAAAGTGTCAAGGATGTGTTACTTTTAGATGTAACACCATTGTCACTGGGTATTGAAACTGCTGGTGAAATCATGACACCCGTCATTAATAGAAATACAACTATTCCTACCAAACAATCACAGACATTTACAACTTTTGAAAACGACCAACCAGCAGTCACTATTCGAGTATTTGAAGGTGAACGTCCAAAGACAAGAGATAACCATTTGTTGGGTACATTTACTTTAGATGGTATTCCACCTATGAAACGAGGTGAGCCTCAAGTTGAAGTCACGTTTGATATCGATGCCAATGGTATTTTGAATGTGACTGCAAGTTTAAAGAATTCGGATAGAACGGAAAAAATTACCATTAAAAATGATGGTAATCAATTGAGTAAAGAGGATATTGAAAGAATGTTGAGTGAAGCTGAACAATATGCAGAACAAGACAATTTGGAGCGCACCCGAATTGAAAAATACAATGAATTACAATCTCATGTCTATCAAATTGATGGGTTATTGAAAGAAAAGATGACTGAAGAAATTAGAGAAAAGAATAAACAAGTAATGGATTGGTTAGATAATAACCGTACAGCTTCTCTTGAAGAAATTGAACATGAACACCAAGAATACAGAGATTTCTTAGAAAAACATGTACCTAAATTACAAAACGAATCTACCCAAGAAGATGTAGATAGAATGATGGAAGAAGCGAAAAAGAGAAATGAAGAAGGTGGTCCAACGATTGAGGAAGTAGAGTAAAAAAATGAAATTTACATTTACATTTACATTTTGATATTATATTAAATATCAAAATGGATATATTTACAGTAATTTTTAACTATGATGATGGTGAAGACAAAACATATACGATAGAAGGATGTTTTGATTCGAAAATCAGTGCTTATAAAAAAGCATCAGCCACATATTATGAACGTATTTTGCCCAAATTGACTAATTTTGTTAATTGGTCCCAAGATGATTTTGTTAGGTATCAAAATGAATGGCGCAAACCAAAATTTAATAATGTAGATGAATTGAATCAAATGTCACGTGATTTTATTGCCAAATATAAAATTATTAATAATGATGAAGAATACATAGATTACTTGAACGATGTAAAAAATTTTGTTGATTCTCTAACTGATGTTTTAAGTTGTATGGAATGTTATGATTTTGTGTTTAATGTTGAAGTAATTCAATTTCAACTCAATTCTACTAAAACACCATACCATTATGTAGTTGAATAAATTTAAAAAACGAATAACATTTTGATACTAGCTAGTATAAAAGTATAATAGTATCAAAATGGAAAACTTGTTGGATTTCTTTGATTCCAAAGGCATTGTGTGTAAGTTCCAGGCCCATGGCGATGAAATTACTTTGACAAATGCTTCATTGAAAGATAATGTGAAATTTGAATTTATTCATTGTATAGAAAATGAACATTTTTTCGACAAATTTAATTGTATTTTCGAATGCATCAAAATCACTAAAAATATAATTGAATTACACCTTGATGATAAATTTATAAAAGAATTGACTTATTGGTATTGTCCCACTGGTAATGTATACCCGTTTGTATATAAAATTGAAGATGGAGATTTGATATTAACCAAGGTGATTTATACACCTGAAACACATCTTTTTAACAATTTTTTGAAATTTCCATATTACACTGTTAAAGAAATTGATTTTGATGAATGTTTTTGTTTTCAAAATCAATTTTGCACCAAAGAATATCATGGTAAAAATATGAGAAGTACACATGGTTATTCTTTTTATCATTGCACACAATTTGTTTTGTATAATTGCACATTTTTCGATAGAGTGTACGATAAAATTTATATATGTAGTGAATGTTCCTTGTTAAAGGTACAAAATAGGATTTATAGTTTATATGTTGATGCACAACCAATTGATAGTTTACCACCAATGTATACACCCAAAACACTTTATCAACATGTATTTGATGGCTGTGAGCCAGGTTATTATTCAGGTGGTGGAGGCACATGTTATCAATTGGAATTAGTTGGGTATAAAATGGGGGTTGACATAATGTGCGATTTGTTACCACTTTGTAAAAAGGGTGAAACAATACGTTCCTATTTGTTTGATTATAAAACTAGTATTGCTCTTGTGTCAGTAGAAAGTTACAAAGAAACGGAATTGAAATTATATTTACATCTGGGTAATTTGGAAAAAGACGATATAAAAGAAAACATGTCACGAAAAGAATTCGACGAGGGAAAAGAAAAAATGTCACAAAAAGAATTAGACCGATTTACAGAAATAACAAATCGTCAAAATATACTAAAATTAGCCAATACCAATTCCCAACCACTTACTACTCAAAATGTACTAAAATTAGCTAATATCAATTCACCGACTTTACCACCACCAGTTACAAATACTGAAGAACGGCTTACTCGAGTGGAGAAAATGTGTGATACTCTAGAAGAACGGCTTACTCGAGTGGTTGAAGAATGGTTGCATACAAAAAGCTTTGCCGAGACAAACATACAAAATAACTATACATTTCCACTAATAAATGACTATGTAAGTGATAGCGACAGTGAATGAAGCTTCCAAGGAAATCTTAGTCAAAGAAGGCATTACTTAGCTTCTCTTCTTTGGTTGTATCTAGATTTGATTAATAAATAAAAAAACATTTTCAATAAATGAGTTTTATTGAAAATGATGTATTTGATAAAAATGTTTGTGGAAATTTAAACGTCAAGTATTTATTTTTGCTTTACTTTCTAGTTGTTTTATTTATAAATGTATTTCCATATTGTGTTAAAGATGCGTTTATACTTCACAATCCTTGGATTCACATTTTTAATCACCCATTTGATTGTTGGGCTCTTTCTCACTTTTTATTTTATATTCTTTTGGGTTTCTTGTTTCCTCATTATTGGAAATTAGTTTTAATTATAGGTGTTGTATGGGAAGTAATGGAATATATAGGTTATCATATTGAAAAACATGTGTTGAAGAATGAAAAAATTTATTGGTGTGCCAAGTTTTCTGATATTATAGTCAATGTATTTGGTTTTATTGTGGGTTTATTTCTTCGATTTTTGGTGGCGTATTTTTTTCTTCACTCGTAGAAGTAGAGGCTGATTCCAATTCTTTTATTTCTTTTAATTTGCTTGTATAATAGACCATATTTTTAAGGTCATTCTTCATCTTTTCCATAAATTTGGATTTCAAGTTATCATTTCCTATACACTTTTTAATGGCGTATTTACAGAAATCAATTCCTTTTTGACAACTTTCCATACCTTGTCTATAATTTACCATAGATTGTTCCAAATCACCTGCACGTTGTTTAACATCTCCTAGATAATATTGAACAATACCATCTGAAGCATATCTAGTATAATCATAGTACAATGTATTGACAAACATTTTATATTTGTCTACTTTTGGTTTTGGTAAAGAAAGTGCTTTTTGTAGATACATATCCGCCAAATAATAATTAGTATTGGCAAATATATAATGATTAGCCATCTTCATTAAAGCTTCTATTCTAGGTTCAGTACACACTTCTAAAGATTTTAACCACCATGCTATAGATAGACTTGATTCTTTTTTCATTAATTTTGCAACATCTCCCAATCTCAAATATGTATTATACAACATTTCACCGTGTTTTATAATCAATTCGTTTTCAATTTGTTTCCTTTCATTATCTTGTCTATTAGTCAAGTCATTTAATTTTTTAATTTGATGTTCATCTAGTGTATTTAATTTGTTTTTATCTTCTTCACTCAATTCTGAAGTATCTATCTTATTAATTATTTGGTCTTCTTTCAATTCTTTGTGCATTTGTTTTCTTTCCTTGAGGTGTTGCTTTTTTAGTAAGGTAGTAGGTTCATAAATTTTTTCAGTATATTGTTTATAATAATAATAAGCGTCATCGTATTGTTGTAATTTTTCACAAGTCATTGCAATGTGATATAACAGTTCAAGATTATTGGTAGAATTAAAAGTTTTAATCAAAGTGTCTTTTTCAATGGTATAACGTTCATTATTTTGGTGATAGAAAAGATTGTGATTATATTCACGCAGTACACATGTTTCTAATTCATAACCCGTATAATTATACCACTTTTCATTGGTTTGGGGTTTATCACCTTGTTTTTCAATTTGTTCCAAATAATTCTTTTCGTTATTGATATCAAATTTCATTTTATATTTTATAAGTTCAGCCATACTTGGGGTAACTGTAGTCATAAGTTGTTCATTGTATTTAATTGCCTTTCTACAACTATCTAATCCTTGTTCAAAATTTCCAAGATAATATTGAGTAATACCATCCATTTGATATCTAGTGTAATCATAATGAATTCGGTTGATGAATAAATTACAATATGTCGGATATTCTAATTTTTTGCTATATGATGTAAATATACCTGCTATATCATATTTTACATTATTAAACAAGTAATAAGTAGCCAACTCAATTATTGGTTCAACACGGGGTATATGTAAACATTCCATGGCTTTTATCCACCAATGAATAAAAACTTGGTCTTCCATTCCCATGCTTTTGGCAATTTCTCCCATTCTAAAAAAAGAGTGATAGCGTTCTTCTTCGTATCCTCCATATTTTACACGAAGTTTATAATAATAATAAGCTTCTTTAGCCATACTTAAACTACCATATGTTTGTGCCAAATAAAAGAGTGTTCGTGCATCAGTAGGATTTTTAAAATGTTCTTTCAATAAAATTTCCTTGTCTCTTTGAAACCGTTTATTAGTACTTTCACAATCTTGAGTCCTATCTTGATAAATAAATACTTCTGGTGCATCTATACGAGTTGTGATTGAATTGGGGTCAGAATCGTTTTGTATATATTCATGTACTGGAGCATGATATCTCCATCCACAATTTCCTCTAATTAAACGAATATTGAAATAAGTATCCATACCATTTCCAGTAAACCATCTTTGTCTCAAAAGATAACCCTGGGAATAATATTTTGTATTTTCTAACGTTTTCTTTGATTCTTCTTCTAAAATTTTGTATAAAATTTCTGGTCCTCTTAATTCATCGTTTGAATCTAGTAAAATTACAAATTGAACATGCTTATTTTCTTCTACAAACTCCAATAATACATTTCTAGATATGGAAAAATCTACAAAATCACCTTGTTTTATATATACCGCAATTTGTGGATTTTCATTATCAAACTGTTTTACAATATTTAACGTTTCATCATCACTTCCAGTGTCAAAAATATAAAGACTAGAAATGATTGATTTACAACTTTCCAAAGATTTTAATATTGTTTTTTCTTCATTCTTAACCATCATTGCTAAAGAAATATGAACATCCATTTTTAAAAAAGAGTTTTTCCTTTTAATTACTAATTTACAAAACATAAATGATATATAGAAAATATCAATAATATAAATAATTTCAATTTGCAAATTTATTACATTTTCCATTGGTTGATTAAATCTTTTTAGTTTAAAATTAAACTAAAAAGATTTTTTGGAAATACCTAAATAAAATAAAATGGACGTTAAAGAAAATTGTAAACAAAATGGTTTTGACTTAACCTATAATAGTCTTGACAAATGCATGTATTTACATATACATGATGCAGAATTGCAAAAGCGAATAATGGATATACTTGTAAATTTTATAACTACTGGTTTTGTACCTATAATAATAGATAATTCAGTAGTTGATACTCCAGTAGAAGAACCTATAGTAGAAGAACCTATAGTAGAAGAACCTATAGTAGAAGAACCTATAGTAGAAGAACCTATAGTAGAAGAACCTATAGTAGAAGAACCTATAGTAGTTGATACTCCAGTAGAAGAACCTATAGTTGTTACTCCAGTAGAAGAACCTGTAGTAGTAGAAGAACCTATAGTAGTTGATACTCCAGTAGAAGAACCTATAGTTGTTACTCCAGTAGAAGAACCTATAGTTGTTACTCCAGTAGAAGAACCTGTAGTAGTAGAAGAACCTATAGTAGTTGATACTCCAGTAGAAGAACCTATAGTAGTTGATACTCCAGTAGAAGAACCTATAGTTGTTACTCCAGTAGAAGAACTTGTAGTAGTAGAAGAACCTATAGTAGTTGATACTCCAGTAGAAGAACCTATAGTTGTTACTCC
>CXWK01023358.1_pt1 | contig 39891 bp, 32 predicted proteins | sample 590851 | NCBI WGS metagenome assembly CXWK01 (sample SAMEA3498364, study PRJEB10139) | wastewater metagenome | biome: wastewater treatment plant; material: activated sludge | place: Denmark | collected 2014-08-01
TGAATTTACATTTTGTGATAGAATTAATTTTAAATTGTTCTAATCAAAATTAGAAATAAGGTGTGTAATCAACAAAGGAATAAATGAAGCTTTTTTATTCTCTGCTGCTGTTATCAGATGAGTGAAAACAGTGCAAAATCTTTGTTAAAAAAGTATTTTGGAGAATCTTTGTAGGATTTTAATTCTTTATCTACAAAATCCTGATTAATATTATTAATGTTTGCGGTATTTTTTAGGAAATTAATTTCTGCTTCAGTTACAAGATCATTTGCACATGCAAGTTTAACAGCATCGGCCAAAAATGAAGTCGCGATATTTATATCAGAAAAAATTATAGGCTCATCATTGATATATTTATTGCTTAACAGGCTTCGGATTGTTTCATCAAAAAAATCTGATGCAAATCCTAACTTGTCTGAAATCTTTTTTAATATATCTTTTTCTTTTTGGCTTAACTCTTTATCAAGTTTAGCGGTGATAAAAAGTCCTTTTAAGTAATTGCTGCGATCGATGATTGGAATATTCATTTCTATCCAAATAAGTTAAAGAAATGTAAATAATGCTCGATAAAATCCTCTCAATTATTATGCCTTTGGAAACTTAAGTACTAATATATTTTTTTTTAGATAAATGTCTACACAAAACAATTTCTCTAAAGTAAATAAATTGTAAAATGTATTTTTTGTAATCAAAATCTTTAATTAAGACACTTTATTTAATAAAAAGTTTCATTCTGATTTTGTATTAAGATTTTATTTTTGATTCAGTATTTTTTATGACAAAAAGATAAATCTATTGTTAAAAAATTCTTTACATTTTTTCTTATTTAGGATAGAAAATTATACCGATTTATTCTGGCACATAATTAATATTAAATAGTCCACAAATAATGAACAATTTGGTAAGTAAGCCTGCTTAAATGAAAAACTTGAGAAATTTATCCTATCCTTATTTTTATAAAAAAAATGCAAAAAATCCACTTAACTTTTAACCAATAGTAACCGATAATAAATGTAGATAACTTTAATTAAAAAATATCGCTCTTAGTTTATATATGATAAAGTACTAAATTCACTAAATAATAAATTACTAGATGTTTATAGCAGAGCAAAAAACTTTTTTTGATTCTCCTTTTCGAAGCTCAGATATTGAGATTCAAATAAGAAATAATAGAATTTCACAGAATAGCATAATTTCCCAAATGCTCGAGGGATTTCCAGACTTAGTTTTTATTCTGGATAAAAATCGCCAAATAGTAGCATACAATAGTAAGGCAGAAAATTTTTTCAAATATAAAGATACGATTGAAATTCTAGGTCAAAGATTAGGAGAAGCACTTGGCTGTGTCCATGCGTCAGAATCTCCTTCTGGCTGCGGCACCTCAGTTTTTTGTTCTGAATGTGGTGCGGGAAAAAGCAACAAGTCAGCTTTGCAAAATCCTGGTAGTTATGAAAACGAATGCAGGATAAATGTAAATTTTGGTGGATTTGAAACTGCCTTGGATTTTAAGGTCTATACATCAACTTTAGAATTTGAAGGTGAAAACTACATAGTTTTTGCAATAAAAAATCTTGAAAGCGAAAAACGAAAAGAGTTGCTAGAAAGGATTTTCTTTCATGATGTTCTAAATACAGCTTCTATAATTTTTGGAATTGCAGGTATGATTTCGGAAGTAAAGGACACAGAAGATTTTGACAAGTACACAAAAATTTTACAGAACACATCTGAACAATTAATTCAGGAAATTCAAGCTCAACGCGATCTTTCCAATGCAGAAGCAGGAAAGTTAATAATTTATCCTGCGGCTGATACTGTTAACGATATTTTAGAAAAAGCATTTGAGCTTTATCAAAACAATAGCTTAACAAAAGGTAAAGAATTCGTATGTGAATATCCAAAAGAAACGATGGTAATTGAAACTGACCATCATTTTATTATTCGTTCACTTGGTAATCTATTAAAGAATGCTCTGGAAGCCGTTGGTTCTGGAGCAAAAGTTTCAATTTCTGCTTACGAATACGGAGAAAACATTCGCTTTGTTGTAGCAAACGATGGGGTTATGCCAAAACATATCCAGCTGCAAATTTTTAACCGATCGTTTAGTACGAAGGCTAAAAAAGGCAGAGGTATAGGCACTTATAGTGTTAAACTTTTGATTGAAAATTATTTAAAGGGTAAAGTAAGTTTCATTTCAAACCAGGAAGAACAAACGAAGTTCATAATCGAAGTACCTAAAAAATTTCCTGAATTAACAGAAGATTAATTAAATATTATAATTAATTTCCCTCCGGTTTTATTATTTCTAAATCTTCTTTTGGAGTAATACGATGTATAGATTCATTTATCTTTTTTTATTCTCATTTTTATTTGCTATAAATCTGTTCTCCCAAATCAACACAGAACGATATAGACTTGATTCGGATTCAATAGGCTTTTCCGGAATTGCAGATATTGAGATAACTGCAATAACTGGTAACACTGATCTTCAAATCATACATCTTGGAGGAAGACTAAATTACAACTGGGGAGAAAGCTATACTTTCTTAGTTGCAGATGGCGGGTTTGGTTGGGATGAAGGTGAACAAATTTTCGATCAGGCTTTGATGCATTTAAGACATGTCCATTCAATCACTGAACTGATTCAAGCAGAAGTATTTTCTCAAATTGATTTTAATAAAAATAGGTTACTAACCGAGCGTGAATTGATTGGCGGCGGGTTAAGATTCCGAATTCTTAAACTTAATGAATTTAAACTTCGACTTGGAACATCATATTTTTATGAACATGAGAGCTATGATGTTCCGTCAAATTCAATTCACGGAAGTAATTTATATGCCAGTCGTTTTTCATCATACCTAACATTAGAGTATGAAATAAAAGATAATGTTAAACTGATGATGATATCATACATTCAGCCTCAAATAGGAAAGTGGGAAGATTTTAGAGTCATTTCAGATAATTCTTTCATTGTTGGATTAAGCTCAGTTGTAGATTTAAAAGTGAGTTTTAACTTAAGATATGATTCAAAACCACCCGAAACAATAAAATCGACGGATACATTTACTAAGTTTGGATTCAGTTTTAAGCTATAAAGAGTTTATCTAAAACAAAATTGTAGTATTTTAAAATCAATAGATAAAAAATTTATTTCTAATTTTTCAGGGAGTTCAAAATGTGTTACCGAATTGAAAAAGATACAATGGGTGAAATTCAGGTTCCAATAGATAAATATTATGGAGCTCAGACCGCAAGATCTTTAATGAATTTCAAAATAGGCGGCGATAGATTTCCGCGAGAACTTATTCGTGCACTTGGAATTTTAAAGAAAGCTGCTGCACTTACAAACAAAGAACTTGGAACGCTGCCTGCAGATAAAGCTGATTTAATTATCAAAGCAGCTGATGAAGTTATTGAAGGTAAACTTGATGAACATTTTCCACTTGTAGTTTGGCAAACAGGAAGTGGAACTCAAACAAATATGAATGCTAATGAAGTTATATCAAATCGCGCAATTGAAATTGCCGGCGGTGAAATGGGAAGTAAAAAACCTGTACACCCGAATGATGATGTAAACAAAGCTCAATCATCTAACGATACATTTCCTACAGCAATGCACATAGCTGCTGTTGAAGAAATTCACCGGAAGCTTATTCCAATGATTACAAAACTTCGTGATGCTCTTGCTGTAAAAGAAAAAGAATTTCAATCCATAATTAAAATTGGCAGAACACATTTAATGGATGCTGTTCCTCTTACACTAGGACAAGAGTTTGGTGGTTATGTTCAAATGTTATCAAATGGATTAGATAGAATTAATGCTGCATTACCAAGATTATATGAACTAGCTCTTGGCGGAACTGCAGTTGGAACAGGATTAAATACACATCCGGAATTTGCTGTTAAATCTGCTGCACATATCGCAAAACTTACAGGAAAGAAATTTGTAACGGCACCAAATAAGTTTGAAGCACTTGCAACACACGATGCACTTGTTGAGTTTAGCGGTGTTTTAAAAACTCTTGCAGCATCACTTATGAAAATTGCAAATGATGTTCGCTGGCTTGGTTCCGGTCCACGTTGTGGATTAGCAGAATTAAACTTACCTGAAAATGAACCTGGCAGTTCAATTATGCCTGGAAAAGTTAATCCAACACAAAGCGAAGCTATGACAATGGTTTGTGCGCAGGTTTTTGGTAATGATGTTGCAGTAAACTTTGGCGGGGCAATGGGTAATTTTGAACTTAACGTTTTTAAACCAGTAATAATATTTAATGTTTTAAATTCTATTAGATTAATTGCTAATGCTTGTGATAGTTTTACTGATCATTGTGTTGTTGGTATTGAAGCAAATACAGTTAACATTAAAAAACATCTTGAAAATTCTTTAATGCTTGTTACTTCGCTTAATCCACATATTGGTTATGATAACGCAGCTAAAGTTGCTAAGAAAGCACACAAAGAAAATTCAACTCTTAAACAAGCTGCTATGGATCTTGGTTTACTAACCTCTGAAAAATTTGATGAAGTAGTGAGACCTGAAAAAATGGTTGGGCCAGGAAAGTAAAATTGTTGTCATTGCGATCCAGACTCAGTTTGGAGAAGTAATCTGTAGTTGAATATGCAGATTGCTTCTCCAGTTGTATTAGCAATGACATTAAGTATAAAATGAATTTTAATGGAATAATATCTTTACTATTAGCTTGCATTGAGTTTCTTTTACTTTTCAATTTGATAGTATTTATTGAAAAGAACAGAGTCAATGTCATTGCAATGCTAATGATTACTTTGCTCGCATCATATCAGGCAATGGAGTTTTTGATGTGCCAGGTTGGTTTGCAGGCATCGGTGTTCGCATATCTGGCTTTTGTGATAATCGGGTTTCTTCCACCATTAAATTTATTACTTACATTAACACTAACTAAAAATTCAAATCTTAACACAAAAACTTTTTTTATTTTTATCCCAGCAATTGCATTCTCGATTTATTACTTATTTGTAATTCCAGAATTTGCCGTAACAAGTTGCACAGTTTTGTATGCAAGTTATCATTATCCACTTGGCGATTTATTTGGTGTGTTTTACTATTTGCCAATTTTGATCTCCATAATTTTGTTGATAAAGTTTATTCCAAAAGCTGATGATAAAAAGAAAAAACTGATTGCAAAAGTTTTATTGTTTGGCGCAATATTTATAAGCTTGCCGGTGCTACTGGGATTTACATTAATGTTCTTAAAAAATTATTCAATCATATCTGCAATGGAAAGTATAATGTGCAAGTTTGCATTTATATATGCAGTATGTCTAAGTTTTGTATGTTTATATAATTCACCTTTTAACGATGAACGAAATTATTTTAAATATCTATTTAGTAATAAACAATAATTTAGTCGAAGCTTTTAAAGTCGTGTCATACGAAATGGAAGGTGGAGATGATAGAAAAATTGAATTTCTAAAATCTCATGCTAAAGTAGATTTTCCAAAAGCTATAGTTTTTGATTCACCTTCAGACAAAGAAGGAAAGTTTATGAGCTACGATAAATTTCATAAATTAGAAAAACGTGGAATGCATTTTCGATTGTTTGAGGATATTTTTCAGAAATTTGGTGTTGCAGAAAATCCTTTAGTTTGCGTTACTCCGGTTGTTGATGGTGAGATTTATTCTCAATAATAATTAATAATATCAGGTTTAGCTATGAAAAGTTTTTTAATAAAATCGATAATAATAGTAATTACAATAACATTTACAGGAAGTGCCTTGTACATTTCAGATAAAACAAAATCTCAGATAAAAAGTAAAACTGAGTTTCAATCAAAGCCGAATGAACTTGATAAATACTATTCGGATAAAAAACTTGGTTCATTTGTTGAAAATGGTAAAACATTTTTTAGGCTCTTTACACCAAATGCTGAAAAGGTTTCTCTTATCATCTTTAATAAAGTTGATGATAAAGGTGGAAAAGAATATGAGATGATAAGAGATGAGAATGCGGTTTGGGAAACAGCAATTGATGGTGAATTATATGGGAAGTACTACGGATTTAATGTTAAACATAAAGACAAAGAATCAGTTTTATGTCTCGATCCTTATGCAAAAGCTGTTGCAAGCTATAACACATATTTCACACCTCGAAAAGGTATAGTCGTTAAAGAAAATGATTACAATTGGCAATCTGATAACTGGATACAAAGAGACTGGCGGGATTTGATTGTTTATGAAATGCACGTTCGTGATATGACTGAACATCAATCTTCCGGAGTTAAGGAGAGAGGAACTTATAAAGGCTTAATAGAAAAGGGTAAAACTGGTGGAATTGATTACATCAAAAAACTTGGCGTCAATACTATTGAACTTTTGCCATCGCAGGAATTTGCAAACATTGAAATTCCTTTTAAAGATTCTTTACGTGGAAAATTTAATACATGGAATCCTTATGAACGAAATCATTGGGGATATATGACGGCTGCTTTCTTTGCACCAGAATCCTACTTTTCTGAAAATGTCCGTGAGATAGAATTTAATAAATGGAGCGGTGCGGATGCAAAAGCAGTAACTGATTTTAAAGATATGGTTAAAGCTTTTCATAAAGAAGATATTTCAGTAATGATGGATGTTGTATACAATCATCTTTCGGAATATGAATTTGGTAATCTAAAAGAAATTGATCATGAATATTATTTTCGAACAGATCCCAATGGAAATTATTGTGAAGTTAGCGGCTGTGGAAATGATTTGAAAACCGAACGTCCGATGATGCGAAGATTAATAGTTGAAAGTATTTTATACTGGATGAAAGAATATCATGTTGATGGGTTTAGATTTGATCTTGGAAAATTATTGGATTGGGAAACGATTGAGACAATAATTTATGAAGCAAAAAAAATAAATCCTGATGTGGTTTTTGTCTGCGAGCCATGGGGCGGCGGATATGATCCGCAAGGATTTTCACTACGCGGATGGGGTGCGTGGAATGATCAAATAAGAAATGGAATTAAAGGTGAAAATCCAAATAACGGACACGGTTGGATTTTTGGAAGCTGGTATGGAAATAATTCACCTCAAAGAATTAAAAGTTATGTTACAGGAACACTTACAAAAGATTCTCTTGGATTATTTCAAAAACCTGAACATGCTGTAAACTATCTCGAATCACACGATGGTTACACCTTTGGAGATTTTATTAGATTAGGTCTTGGTGATGTAAAGTCTGATGAAGTAATTAAAGATATTGATAAAAATGTAAAGCTTACTCCAACGCAGTTAAAACTTAATAAACTAGGTGCGCTGTTTTTGTTTACTTCACGCGGAATAACAATGATTCACAGCGGGCAGGAATTTGCTCGCAGTAAAGTACTTCCGTTAATAAATGAAAATGATACGCATCGTGGAATGATTGATCACAACACTTATGATAAAGACAACGAAGTGAATTATATAAATTATAATCACGCAAAGATGAACCAGGACTTATGGGATTATTACAAAGGTTTGATTGAGTTGAGAAAAGAATTTAAATCATTCCGAAGAGCAGAATATAATGATGTTAAATTTATTTCTGTACACGATAATGATTTTGCACTTGGTTATGAAGTAAAACACGATGATGAAGATTTTGTAGTTTTATTTAATGCGCATCCATTAAAAGAAGTTGTGTGTGAACTGCCAAAAGGAAAGTGGGAAGTTTTGGTTAATTCAGATAAAGCGGGAATAAAAGCGATTGAAACTGTAAGCGGAATGATTACAATTCCAACTTCATCCTGTTTTGTATTAAAGAAAAAATAAATTAGTTGCCAACTAAACTATTTCAATATTTTTAAGGGAGGGACAATCATAATGTCCAAAATATTAATTTTATTTTTAGCAATTCTATTTCTTTCTTGTTCTTCAACAAAAACTTCGATTGACTCTGATTATGCAGACAAATTTTTTGCAAATCAAACACTTACTATATTACCCATCCATAAAGATTCTGTGAATAGTTCAGATATAAACGGGTTTTGTGAAAGTTTTAATGTGGAAACTTATAATGGTAAATCTTTTTTGTGTGATACTTTAAATGGTACAATCAAAGTTTATGCACCAAGGTATTCTAAGGGGATAACAATTAATTCGGTTCAGAATAATATTGATTGGTTTAAATATTATGATGTCACTTCAAATTTTATGATCGTGAAAAAGAGGCTTGACAACAATGAAACTATTCTATTTAAAATTCCCCAAAAAAAGTTTTTAGATTCACTGGGAATAAAATCAAATTTTGTTTTATCATTTAGTAAAATTTCTGTTGGGGATTATTCGCCAAATTATGTTACTACTACGACTGAAAATTTTGGTATAAGAACAGAAAATACTTACAGTATTACGGGTGAATTTAAAGCAAACACAGAATTTATAATTTGGGATTATGCGCTGAATAAAGCAATGAAATTTGGTATTCAAAGTTCTTCAATCGAGTTAAATAGTTTTTCGAGTTCAGATAGTAATTCTGATAAATGGAAAAGTGTTTTTAGGATGATGACAAAGGATTTATTTAACGATACACCATTTTATGGAGGTTTCTAACAATAGTAAAAAATCAATCTCCACTCAATCCTTTTTGTAAGGATTTTTCTATCGCAAGTTTAAAACTTCCGATATTTACAGGTTTTTGAAAAACAAATTCAATACCAAGTTCTGTGTAATCATTAATTATAGCACGATCAATATCACTGCTTAACACGATTACTGGCGGCTTTCCTTTAATATCCATTTTCTTAAGCTCAATAATAAATTCATAACCATTCATAATCGGCATAGCATGATCTGTAATCACAAGAGCTGGTGGGGATGATAGAATTTTTTGTATAGCTTCTTTTCCGTCTGAGGCAAGTTCAACATTATACTCAGGCGTAATGTTTTTTAAAATCTTTGAATAAAGTAATCTATCGGTTTTATTATCATCAACAATTAGAATGTTGGAAGAAGCGATTGGCAAAGTAAAAATAAATTCAGTTCCGTTGCCATAGTCACTTTCGACAGAAATAGTTCCGCCATGTTTTTCTATAATTTCTTTTACTAACGACAATCCAAGTCCACTTCCTTTTTCTCCAGCAGTTCCTTCAGAAGTAAACTTAGCATCAACACTAAATAGTTTTGCAAGATCATCTTCTTTGATTCCGACTCCGGTATCTTTAATACTGAATCTAACAAATCGGGAATTGCTAACTGGTTCAAATAAAACATCAACAAAACCGCCTTTGTTAGTAAACTTAATTGCATTGGATATAAGATTATTAAAAACTTGTAAGATCAAGCTTTTATCAACAAAAAGATAAAGCAATTGATTTATATGAGATCTTACTTCAATTCCTTTTTGCATTGCAGCACCTGAAAGCGCATTAACAGAATCCAGTATAATTCTTGAAATATCAATTTTCTGGGGTTCAAATTTTATTCTGCCTGTTTGCAATCTTGTCCAATCCAAAAGAGAATTTACAAGTGATAACATGGAACGTGAAGATTCCTGAATATATTTTACATATTGTTTACGTTCATCATCAGTTAGTTCTTCATCATTTGCCAGCAGATCGGTAAATCCTAAAATTGAACTAAATGGAGTGCGTAAATCATGTGAGATAATAGAAATAAATCTATCTTTTGTTTCATTAAGCTTTATAAGGTTTTGTGTTGATTTTTTTAATTCCTCCTCAGCACGTTTTCTAAAAGTTACATCGCTTACAAGACCAAAAATCTTTTGTATTCTTCCAGTTCCGGATCTTACAAGATTAATTTTTGCTCTGACCCAAACTATGTTTCCCTGTTTGTTTATAATCCTGAACTCAAACTCGCCGGAAAGTTGAATGCGGCTTTTTAATAAGTTTATCAGTTTTGGTTTTATCTGAACAAAATCACTTGGGTGAATTGCCTTTAAAAATATTTTTGAATCTGTTAAAAATTCAGCTTGTGTGTAACCTGTTACTTTTTGTATAGATGATGTGCAGAAAATAGGTCTAAGTGCTAAACCAATTCGTTCAAAAGTAAATAGAAAATCATCTATGTTTTCGGTTATATTTCTATATTTTTCTTCAGATTCTCTTATAGCCCGTTGAGCTCTAATTCTCTCAGTAATATCACGAGCTATCATTACAAAGTAATTTTTATTATTAAACTCAAATGACCCGGTAGAAAGTTCTGTGTGTATATTGCTTCCGTCTTTTTTCTTTCCAAGAAAATCAAATCTCGCAGGGATCTCTTTTTTTCGTTCTAACAAACGAAAATATTCAGCTACTTTTATGATATCATCATTTGAGGCTAATTCAATAATTTCTTTATTAATAAGTTCGTCTCTGCTTGCATATCCAAAAATATTTGAAAAAGATTTATTTGCAATTAGTATTCTTCCGTCAGTTGTAACAGCAATTCCATCATAAGCATTATTAACAAGTGAGTGGAAGAGATTTGATTCTTCTGCTGAATATTTTTGTTCTTCATGTTCGGTAAAAAAACAAATAAAATTTCTAAAATGATTTTCATTGTCTTTACCTGGATGAAATGTGCCTTTAAATAAAATTATCTTGTTGCTTTTACTTATTAGTGGCAGATCAATTTGTTTAGCCGCATCTCCAACAAATCCTCTGAAATCAAAAATATTATTTTCAAGATATGACTCATCAATTAGCTCATAAAATTTCTTAGAAATCAATTCTTCTTCATTTAATTCCAGAGCTTTTTGAAATGCAGGATTAGCAAATAATATCTGTCCATCCTGATCAACATTCACAATCATTACCGGCGATTTAGAGAGTATCTCTCTCATACCCTTAAGCGATTGTTTTAAACCTTCTTCAAAAACTATCTTATCACTTATATCAGTACTTTTAACAATTATTCGGTTGTTTTGAGTATCGAGGTAAGTAAACTGTGCTTCGTAAGTTTTTTTTTCTCTGTTCTTATCAAAGTATGATAAAACAATTTTGTGGAGTTCTTTTTCGTTTAGTTTTAATCTTAACGAATCAAGAAAAGTTTCTGATAGAATACTAACAGCATTATTTGCTTTATTCCCAAGTGCTTCTTCCTTCGATATTTCATAAAGTATTGTAGAATTATCATCCCAGTATTCTATTTTATTCTCAGCACTAATTACAAATAATGCTTCGTTTGCCTTGGTTGTGATAGTTTGATAATACTCAAGTTTACCAAAATTGTGATATAAAGAATCAATTTCTCTTTCTTGTGCAGTTATGTCCTTAAAAAAAATGTAAACAAAAGAAATTTCTTTGCGATAGTTTTCTTGTGGAACAAAACGACAATCAAATACTTTTTTATTACCTCTTACTTCGTAAGAAATTTTTTCGTTTATTACTGCACGATTTTTTTTAGAATAATCCAGATATTCTTTAACAGTTCGCGAAGTATCAGAATCAAATAAACTTCCAACAGAGATATTCTGAATTAAATTTACCGGTACATTTATAAAGTGTAAAATATTTTTAGAAAAAAATTGTATTCTATCTAATCTATCCACAACTAAAAAGAAATCGGATACATTGTGAATAGCGTTATCAAGAAAATCATTTCTAATAGCGGATTCTTTTTTTGTTTTGGTAAGTATTTTTAAATCTTCAATAATTACAATACCGCCAATGATTTCTTCATTATCATAAACGGGTGCACCTTTAATTATCAAATGAATTAAGCCGCTAGTTTTCGTTTCAACAAAATTCAATTCTTTTTCAAATGGTAAACCAGATAAGATTTCATTCAACTCAGTAGTTATTGTAAACTTTGGAAACAATTCTTTACCAAAAATACTAGATCCTAATAAATTTGCAGGATATTCGAAACCATATAGCAGTTCAAGCTCTCCAAAAGATTTATTTACGTAATCTATCTCTCCATTCTTATTGAATGTAAGAATGGCAATAGGTGCGCTATCAACTAGGTTTAGTATTTTATTTTCCAAGTTTAAATATTATAATCAGATTAAATAATTCTGTTAACAATTAACAAATTTTTCTAGCATAAAACAGGTTATAATTTTCCCTGTAAAAATCGAACTTATGGTAATAACTATAATGCCATATTTAATTTAGAATATTTAATAAATATTAACTTTTCAACGGTGTTTTTGCCACTATAAACTATTGTTTATGTCTCGTTTTGAATAAATGTATTGATATAACAGAATTAACAGCTTGTAAAAATAATCTGCTTGGATTTTGTGATTTTATCTAAACACTTATTCAGACTTTTTTACTTAAGTTTGTAACACAGATTTTGGAAATTTAATTTGATATCAATCGCAGTGCAAAAACTTGGTAGTGGAACACTTAATTTCCTTCAGGAATTTGGGCAGATCTCTAATCTTTTTTTCGGTATAGTGAAAAACTTCAAACAAATTCCTAAAAGCAGAAAATTAATTCTTTTCCAAATGGAACATATTGGTGTTAATTCTTTGCCTCTGGTTTTGATTATTGCTGTATTTACCGGTGCAGTTTCAGCTTGGCAAGCAGCATATCAATTAAAAGGAATCGCTCCATTATCTTTTTTAGGTGGAGCTACAACACGTGCTATAATTACAGAACTTGGCCCTGTTTTAACAGGCATTGTAATTGCGGGTAGGGTCGGTGCATCAATCGCGGCAGAGCTAGGAACGATGAAAGTTACAGAACAAATTGATGCTTTGGAAACTATGGCTATTAGTCCGGTAAGATATTTAGCAATGCCAAGATTTTTAGCTGCAATAATTATGATGCCTATACTTGTAATTTTTGCAAACACGATTGCCGTTTTAGGTGCATACATTGTTTCTAATTATTTTCTCGGAGTATCATTTGCTGTTTTCTTCAATTCAGTAAACAGATTTTTTGATATGAGTGATCTTATATCCGGATTAATTAAAACAATTTTTTTTGGCGGAGTTACTTCATTGCTCGGTTGCCATATTGGATTTAGAACAGAAGGTGGAGCAGAAGGTGTTGGTTTAGCAACTATCAGATCATTTGTTATTTCTGCAGCATTAATTTTAATCTTGGATTATGTACTATGGATGTTAATGTTTTAAATCAAAAATGCTTTCACAAACTTAAAATTGCTTATTAACTAATAAGATATATATTATAATTCAAATAATTAAAAATCAGAAGTACCTTCATTAAAATGGAAGGAATAAAATGGAACCAATTAAATACATCATTAAAGAAAGAACAGATAAAATAGTTCTACCTAAAAATTTGGGATTTGGTCAGATATTTACTGATCACATCTTTGAAATGGACTACACTAAAGATAAAGGATGGCACAGTCCAACAATAAAACCGTTAGAAAACTTGCAGATGCATCCTGCAATGTCAGTAATCCATTACGGGCAATCTATTTTTGAAGGACTTAAAGCTTTTAAAACTATTAGTGATGAGATTGTAATATTTCGTCCCGATCTTCATCTCCAAAGATTAAATAACTCCGCTAAGAGAATTTGTATGCCGGAAATTGATATAGATTTTGGGCTTGAAGCATTAAAAGAATTAGTTGCAATTGATAGTGAGTGGATTCCAACTAATAGAGGAGAGGCACTTTATATTAGACCATTTATGTTTGGTACTGATCCAGCTCTTGGTGTTAGACCATCATTTGATTACAAATTAGTTTTCTTATTATCTCCTGTTGGTGCTTACTATCCTGAAGGATTTAAACCGGTAAAAATTTTAGTTCAAGACGATTATGTTCGCGCAGTTAGAAAAGGTTTAGGTGAGTGTAAAACATCTGCAAATTATGCTGCAAGTTTGTTAGCAGCACAAGAGGCTAGCAAAAAAGGATTTACACAAGTTCTTTGGTTGGATGGAGTTGAACAAAAATATTTAGAAGAAGTAGGTACGATGAATATTTTCGTTCACTTTAAAGATGAAATTGCAACACCAAAATTAAGTGGATCAATTTTACCTGGTGTTACAAGACGTTCCGTGATTCAAATACTTAAAGAATGGGGAATGAATGTTACAGAAAGAGCAATTTCAATTGATGAGGTTACCTCCACTCATGATAGTGGCAATCTGGTTGGATTATTTGGGACCGGTACTGCAGCAATAATTTCTTCGGTTGGATCACTTACTTATAAAGATAAGAATATGACTTTTAACAATGGTGAAGCCGGCGAACTTGATTTGAAATTATTTAACGAACTAAATTCAATTCATCGCAGAGAAAAAGAAGACATACATAATTGGCTGTTCAAAGTAGAAAAAAAGGCTATTGAAGTAGAATAATGTTGTTACGTTCGCTTATCGTTTTTTTTATATTAACATTTAGTTGCTTAAATGCTCAGGATGTAAAACCGAAAAATATCATTATTCTTATCGGAGATGGAATGGGCATCAACTCTGTTGGTGCTTCATTATTGCAAAATCCAGATTCACCATTTAACAAGTTCAAAACAATTGGGCTATCAATTACTTGTTCAGCTGATAAACTAATAACAGATTCAGCTGCAGGCGCAACAGCTATTGCCACGGGATATCTTACAAAAAATAAATACATTTCTGTTGATACTCTTCAAAATAAACTTTATACGATTTTTGAACACGCAGAAAAACTTGGTCTTTCAACAGGATTGGTTGTAACTGGAACAGTCTCACACGCTACTCCAGCTGCTTTTGTAGGACACACAAATGACAGATATGATCAATTGTCGATAGCTCTCCAAATGACTGAACAGGATTTTGATGTAGTTATTGGAGGCGGTTTAAAGTTTTTTTTACCTAAGAGTTTTTCTGGAGATAGAGATGATAATCTTTTTCTTACGGATAAATTAATTAGCAAAGGTTATTCATTTATTAAAAATTTTGATGAATTCAATTCCTTACCAGATTCAACAAAACAAATCTATGCAATCTTTGAAATGGATGGACTTCCAGAAGCATCAAAAAGAAAATATACTTTGGGAGATATGACCAAAAAAGCTATAATTCATTTGGTGAATAATAAAGATGGTTTTGTTTTAATGATTGAAGGTTCACAAATAGATTGGGCAGCTCATGATCATAAATCAAAAGAGTTGATGGTTGAAATGCAAGATTTTTCGTTAGCTATTAATGAAGCACTAGAGTTTGCAAAATCTGATGGCAATACTCTTGTGCTCGTCACTTCAGATCATGAAACTGGTGGAATGTCTATCATAAATGGAAGTAAAGACGCACAAGATTTGGAACTATCTTATACAACAGGTGGTCACACGCCTTCGCCAGTTGGAATATTTGCATTTGGACCAGGAGAAGAACTCTTTAATGGAATAATGAAAATAAATCATATAGGGCAAAAACTTTTCTTTTTACTTGATACTGCCATAAAATTCTAACCTTATCAGTATAAAATTTTTTATCTTAACTATTGACAAGTGAACACTTGTACACTATATTTGAGGTGAACAAATGAGCACTACTTTTTAAAGGTAAAAAATGAAAAAACAATTAACTGATAGACAAGAAGAAATTCTAAACTTCATACAGCAGTATCAGCAAGAATATGGTTATCCACCAACACTTCGTGAAATCGGAAAAATGTTTGGGATTTCATCAACTTTTGGAGTTAAAAGACATTTAGAAGCGTTAACAAAAAAAGGCTACTTGAATATTTTAAGTAATGCCAGCAGAGGAATCAGCATTAACAGAGATGACTTTGAAACTGCAAATGTAATCGATCTAATCGACTTAAATAATATTAATAAAATACCGATAATAGGAAGAGTAGCGGCAGGATCACCTATAACCGCTGAGGAGAATATTGAAGGATCAATTATTATAGATCCAAGCTTTATTAAAAAAGATAGCGAATCATTTGCTCTAAAAGTTAAAGGTGATAGTATGATCGAAGCTGGGATTTTTGAAGGAGACTTAGTTATTATTTCTCCAAAAGCGAATACGGTCAGTGGGGATATAGTTGTTGCTAAAGTTGATGATGAGGTAACTGTTAAAGTGTACGAAAATAAAAATAATCAAATAAAATTAATTCCTCAGAATAAAATTTATCAGCCGATCATTATCAAAGACAAAAATGAGTTTTCAATTGTGGGTAAAGTAACTGGTATTGTAAGATGGTTAAATTAATAGGAGAATGATATGAAAACAGAAATATTTAATTCAGCAATTAGGAATAGAAACCGTTTAAAATTTTTATACGGTTTAGACGAAATACTTATTGAACCATATTATTTAACAATTGAAAAGAATGGCTCAAAAGTTATATATGGAAAAGTTTTTAATTCATCTGAAATTAAAAAATTTAACTTTAGTAAGATTGCAAATATTAAGGTACTTGATAAAAAAAGATTTTCGCCTATAATACCAATTATACCTATGGCATCTTAAGGAGGATTGACATGAATAATGATAGAAGAAGAGATGTGGATTTATTGATTGAAGAATTCTGGAAAAAAGGATTTCTTACATTATCAAGAAGATTTGGTACCTATTTGCCAGAACCTTCTGCAATAGGTGGATTTGAAGTAGATGTTATTGCAAAGCAAAAAGATAATTTTGCGATAGGAATCAGTCTTAGTGATCAGGATTTTAAGGATCCAGCCGCAATAAAATATAAGTTATCATATCTGGCCCAAAGACAAAAAAGAGGAAGTAACAAAAAAGTACAATTATTTGTAGGTGTTTCCGCAGTTAATTATAAATACGCAAAGAATCTTTTGGACGAACTGGATCCTGATACAAAAAGAAATATAAGGTTAGTACAGATTTGTGAAAAACCTGAATATACATTTAACATTAAAAACCCAACCGATAAAGTGCTATTCTCATAATCTCGATATAAAGGCTGATGTTACGTCAGCCTTTTCTAGATTTTCTAACCTTACATTAATACAACAAGACTAAATTAGCAAGTATTAGTTACCTTGACATTCGTGCCTCGTAAAATTAACTTTACACGCTAAATCAATAACAGGAATGGAATTTGAAGAAAAAGAACTCTTCATCCGATGAATTACTAGAAGATGAACTTAAAAAATCGGGTGAGATTCCTAATCATATCGCTATCATCATGGATGGGAATGGGCGTTGGGCAAAAAAAAGAGGTCTGCCCAGAGTAGCTGGTCATAAACGCGGTGTAGATACTGTTAAAGAAATAGTTGAGGCATGTGCCGAAATTGGTGTTAAGTATTTAACACTCTATACTTTTTCAACAGAAAACTGGAAGCGACCCAAAGAAGAAGTCTCTACTTTAATGAGGCTTCTTTTGAAAAGTTTGCGCGATAAGGTTAATGAACTTAATGATAACGATATACGTCTTACAACAATTGGAAATACAGAATCTTTACCGATTGAAGTTCAGAAACAATTAAACTCTGATATTGAGAGAACAAAGCACAACAAAAAAATGGTTCTTAATCTTGCATTAAGTTATAGTGGAAGATGGGAATTACTTGAAGCTATCAAAAAAATTGCGGATCTATCAAAAGAGGGAAAAATAGTTAGTGATCAAATTGATGAAAATTTGGTTTCATCTTATCTAACAACAAAAAATATTCCTGATCCAGATTTAGTTATTAGAACAAGTGGAGAATTTAGGGTGAGTAATTTTTTGCTCTGGCAAATTGCTTATTCTGAGTTTATAATTACAGAAACACTTTGGCCGGATTTTTCTAAATATAATTTATATGAAGCTATAAAAATATTTCAGAAGAGAGAAAGAAGATTCGGCAAGGTTAGCGAACAATTAAAGAAGAATGAAAAGGAAAAAGGTCCGGAGAATGTTCATTTCCTCCCCAATCAAGTTTCTTAAATATTTTTTAGTAGTATTTTTATTATTATCAACTGCATCGGTCTTTTCACAGCAAAGAACAACTTATAAAATTCTTGGCTTATCTGTTGAAGGTAATAAGTCCTCGGATGCAAGTACAATAATTGTGTCTTCGGGTTTAAAAATTGGTGATGAAGTACAGGTACCAGGCGATAAGACAATTAATGCAATAAAAAATCTTTGGGCATTAAATATTTTTTCAGATGTACAGATTTTAATTGATAAACAACTTAGTGATGGCGTATTTCTAATAATCAAAGTAAAAGAACATCCTAGACTTGAAAAAGTGGTTATTGAGGGAAATGATGAAGTTGATACCGATGATATCGAAAAGAAAATTACTTTTTTAAGAGGTGCAATATTAAAACCTCAGGAAGTATCAAAACTTATTCATCGTATAAATGCTTTGTATGAAGAAGAAGGATACTTTAATACACTTATTACTGCAAAGTATTTTAATTATTTTTCCGCTGATACAATTGGTGAAGATGTTTTTGTTCGATTTAGAAGTTTAACTGATCTAGCAGACGAATATGAAGTTGAATATAGTGGAAGTGAAGCCAAATCCTCAAACCTTATAAATAAAATTAAAGATAGATTATTACTTAAACTCGAGATTAAAGAGGGTGATGAAGTAAAGGTTAGAGAGATTGCTTTTAATAATAACGAGGCATTTGATGACGGTGATCTAAAGGGTGAAATGGATGAAATATCAGAAGCTGTTTGGTGGAAGTTTTGGGGTGGTGGAAAATTCGATCCTAAAAATTATGATAAAGATAAAGAGTTAATTGTTAATTATTATAAAAAAAATGGTTATAGGGATGCTGAGATATTATCAGATTCACTGATCTATTCTGATGATAATAAAGATTTGAAAATTGTAATGGATATCTATGAAGGTCCGCAATACAAAATAAGAAAAATTAATTGGGATGGTAACACTGTTTATCCATCATATGCACTGTCTGAGCGATTGGACTTTGCTCCAGGTGATGTATACAATTTAGAAAAGTTTGAACAAAATTTAAGGGGTAATGAAAAACAATCTGATGTTTCAGCCCTGTATCTTGATAACGGTTATCTGACATTTAATCTTCAGACTAAAGAGACTAAAGTTGGTGAAGACTCGATCGATGTTACAATAAGAGTTGAAGAAAGAAATCAGTTTAAAGTTGGCAGAGTTGATATTTTTGGTAATGATAAGACAAAAGAAAAAGTAATTCGTAGAGAGTTATATTCAATCCCGGGTGATTATTTTAACAGAGGCTTACTATTTAGAAGTGTTCAAAATCTTGCCAACTTACAATACTTTAATGTCGAGCAATTGTATGGGCCTGAAGGAATAACTACAAAACTTTCAAGTGATAGCACGGTAGATGTAGGATTTAAAGTTGAAGAAAAATCCAGCGATTATTTAAATGCATCTGTTGGATATAGCGGAAGTTTTGGTTTTAGTGGTGCAGTTGGTGTTACACTTACAAATTTTTCACTTGCTGAGCCTTTTAGCCTTGGTGGTGGGCAGGTTTTAAGTTTTAACTGGCAATTTGGTGTTGGTAGTTTATACCGCACATTTACTTTAGGTTTTACAGAACCATGGATGTTTGATACGCCAACTTCTGTAGGAGTTGAGGTTTTTGATACAAGACAACAATATGTTTATGATTTAAGACAATCAGGGGGAACTCTCAGAGTTGGTAGAAGATTAAAATGGCCGGATGATTTTTTCTATATTCAAGGAAGATTCAGATATCAATACAATAATGTTATTGAAGGTCAAAATTATTATCGGGAAGGTGTAAGTAATCAATTTTCTGTTGGCGCACTAATAACAAGAAGAAATATTGATAATCCAATTTTTCCATCAGCTGGTTCTTCTTTAAAATTAGATGTTGAGCTTTCCGGCGGAGCATTGTTGCCGGGAGATGTTGACTATCTAAAAATAGGGTTTACTGCAGAATGGTATAGAAGATTATTTAGTTCTAACCGAATTGCATTATACACAATTGCAGATTTTGGTTACCTTGATGAGATTGTACCTGGAACAAATATTCAGCCTTTTGAATTTTATTATATGGGCGGTAATGGTTTAGTTATTGCAACAACTCCTCTAAGAGGATATGATGATAGATCAGTTGGGCCAAAAAATCCCTCAACCGGTCAGGTTATCGGCGGCAGAGTAATGGCAGTATTTGGTGCTGAATTAAGGGTTGCAGTCACTTTAGAACCTATTCCATTATATATTCTGGCGTTTGCAGAAGCTGGAAATGTTTTTGAAAATTTTCAAAAAACAGATATTTTTGATCTTCGCAGATCTGTTGGATTTGGTGCAAGATTATTAATCAATCCTATTGGATTAATTGGGTTTGATCTTGGGTATGGATTTGATAGAAAAATAACGGATGGTTTTGATCCGGAATGGTTATTCCATTTTCAATTTGGTAGAGGTTTTTAATAAATAGTTAATTCATTAATGAACGAGGAAAAGGTAGTGAAAAATTACATCGTAGTGTTAGCATTAGTTCTATTTAGTTCAATTTCTTTTGCACAAACACCATTAAAAATTGGGTATGTTGATTCTGAAGTTATTTTGACCCAATTCTCAGAAGCAATAAAAGCACAAGGTGATCTTGATGCTCTTACCAATAAATTATCAGCACAGTTAGATTCAATGACTTTGGTTTATCAGCAATCTATTGCAGATTATCAAAAACAAGCTGAAACAATGAATGATGCAAAGAAAACAGAAGTTCAGCAAAAAATTGTTAAAATGGAACAGGATATTATGGATTTTAGAAGAGCTAAATTTACACAGGGTACTGGTGAAATTTATAAGAAACAGGAAGAATTGTTTGCACCTATTAAATCCAAAATTTATGCTGCCATAGAAAACGTTTCTAAAGAAGAAAATATGCAGTTTGTATTTGATAAGAGTGGAGATATAATCCTTTTGTATGCTGATGCTTCTTTTGATATTACATTTAAAGTTTTAGATAGACTAAAAAGAGGAAACTAATTTTTATATAAAACAGTTCTCTCCATAAATTTTTGGGGAGAACTTGTTTTTTTTATTTAGCATCTTTCGTTAAGTTAAATTAAATAGCAGGTTCCCCGATGAAAAAGATAATTTTATTTTCAATCCTTTTGTTCACTTCTTCAATTTCATTTGCACAGTTAAAAATTGGTTATATAGATTCTGATGCGATCATGGATAATCTTCCTGATGTTCAAGATGCAAGACAAAAACTTGATGCTTTGATACAGGAATGGCAAAGTGAACTTAACAAACTGGAAAATGAGTGGAAAACAAAATATGATGACTATGAAAAACGTAAGTTAATCATGACTGACCAAACAAGAACAGAAACTGAAGCATCGCTTGTTCAGCTTGAAACCCAAATTGCTCAATATCGTGAAAAAAAATTTGGTACAAACGGAGAGTTATTTCAGAAACAAGATGAACTTATGAAACCTGTACAAAATAAAATATTTGTTGCCCTGAAAGAAATCGCTGTTGAAGAAGATTACGACTACGTTTTTGATAGAAGCGGCGACATAATGATTCTATTTGCAAAAGAACAATATGATTTAACATCTCAAGTGCTTGAAAAATTAAAGTTAAATTAAGAATAGCACCAAATGAAAATAAATATCAGGGAGATTGCATCTTTAATTGATGGAAAAATATTTGGTGATGAAACATTAGATATTAATAATGTTGCGAAGATTGAAGATGCAAAACCAGGTGAACTTACCTTTCTTTATCTATCCTCATATGAAAAATATTTTAGTTCAACAAAAGCTTCTGTAATAATTGTAAAAACGGGATTTGAAAAATCAAGAAGTGATATTTCTTATATAGAAACTGAAGCACCGGAAAAAGCTTTTTTTAAAATTATAAGAAAGTTTTTCTCTCCAAAATTTCCATTAACAGGAATTGATAACACAGCATTTATTCATCCCTCTGCAAAGATCGGAACTAATTCAGCGATTGGAAAAAATGTTGTTATTTCTGAAGGGTGCAAAGTGGGAGATAATACAAAAATTTTTCACAATACAACTTTTGGTGAAAATGTAACCGTTGGTAATAACTGCCTTGTACATTCAAATGTTAGTGTTCGAGAGGAATCCAAAGTAGGTGATAATGTAATTATTCATTCCGGTACTGTTATTGGCAGTGATGGTTTTGGTTATAGTCCTAATGAAAAAGGGGAGTACATTAAAATTCCGCAAATTGGCAACGTAATAATTGAAGATGATGTTGAAATTGGTTCTAATGTTTCAATTGATAGAGCCGCAATCGGTTCAACAATAATAAAGCGAGGCTGTAAAATTGATAATCTTGTTCAGATTGCACACAATGTTTCTATAGGCGAACACACTGTTATCTCTGCGCAAACAGGAGTTTCAGGCAGCACAAAAGTTGGTAGTCATTGTATTTTAGCCGGTCAAGCTGGTTTAGTGGGGCATATAGAATTAGGTGATAATGTTGTTATTACGGCTCAAGCAGGAGTTTCAAAATCAATTTTAAAACCTGGTTATTATTCTGGTTCACCAGCTATGGAAATGCGAGCACATCAAAAAATGCAGGCACAAGTTAGATTTATTCCTGATTATGTTGAACGCATTAAAGAATTAGAAAAACAATTGGAATCTTTAAAAGAGCTAATTAATAAAAAATAATTTTTAGATTTAGTCTCATCATTTCTTTACTTACCAAAATTGTATTTAGTCCATCATCTTGCTATTTTTTCGTGAAATTTATAAAAAAATGGAACACTAATGATAGAACTTCAAAGAACTATATCTAAACCAGCAACATTAAGTGGAACAGGACTTCATACCGGTACCCAATGTACTATGACATTTAAACCGGCACCGATTAATTCCGGGATAAAATTTATCAGAGTTGATTTAGGAGGTAATCCTGAAATACCTGCACTTGCAGATAATGTAGTTGATGTATCTCGAGGAACAACTATCGGAATAGGTGAAGTTAAAGTTCATACAGTAGAACATGTTTTAGCAGCCATTGCTGGTTTACAAATCGATAATATAAATGTTGAACTTGATGGAATTGAACCACCTATTGGTGATGGCAGTGCGATATCTTATGTTAATGCTTTGTTAGAAGCTGGAATAGAAAAACAAGATGCGCCAAAAGATTATTTAATTATTGATGAAACAGTTACTTATTCTGATGAAGCGAGACAGGTTGATATTGTTGCGCTTCCGTTAGATAAATATAGACTTACAGTGATGGTGGATTATCAAAATCCGGCACTTGGAAGTCAGCATACAGGATTATTTGATCTTGACAAAGAGTTTGTAAACGAATTTGCATCAGCTAGAACATTTTGTTTTTTAAGTGAAGTTGAAGCTCTGGCAGATCAAGGACTTATAAAAGGTGGTGATCTTGATAATGCTGTTGTAATTGTTGATCATCAACTTGATCAACCTCAGCTGGATAATCTGGGAAACAGAATTGGTATTAAAGAAAAATTTGTTCTTGGTGATGATGGAATTCTGAATAATAAAAAATTAAGATTTAGAAATGAACCAGTTAGACATAAATTGCTTGATTTAATTGGTGATCTTGCGTTGATTGGTGCGCCAATAAAAGCACAAATTCTTGCAGCAAGACCAGGTCATAAAGCAAATGTTGAATTTGCTAAGCAAGTAAGAAAATTATACCAGCAGAAAAAACTTGTCAAGAAATTTCAGTTTGTTAAAAAAGAGGGAATCATATTTGATATAAATGCAATTGCAAGAATTCTTCCTCATAGATATCCATTTTTGTTGGTAGATAAAATTGTTCACCTTGAAGTTGAAAAGAAAGTTATTGGTGTTAAATGTGTTACAATTAATGAACCATTTTTTCAAGGACACTTTCCTGGTCAACCTGTTATGCCTGGAGTTTTAATAATTGAAGCGATGGCTCAAACAGGAGGTATCTTACTTCTTAACTCATTACCAAACTTTGAAGAAAAATTAGTTTACTTTATGCAGATAAATAACGCAAAATTTAGAAAACCTGTTATTCCGGGTGATCAATTATTTCTTGAAGTTGAATTATTACAAAAGAAATCTAAAATTTTTACAATGTCAGGCAAAGTTTATGTTGAAAATGTTTTAGTTGCTGAAGCCGATTTTATGGCGGGTGTTGTTGATAGACCAAAGAAAGTTGAAGAAGTATAAATGAATTCAATTCACCCCTCAGCTATCGTTAGCAGCAAAGCTAATATTGGAGATAATAATATTATTAGTCCGTTTGCAATAATTGAAGATGATGTTGAAATAGGCAACGACTGTGAGATTGGACCAAATGCAGTTCTTTACAATGGAGCGCGGATCGGAAACAGAGTTAAAATAAATCAAGGGGCTTCAATTGCTCATAAACCTCAAGATCTAAAATTTGGTGACGAGCAAACTTTCTTTTTTGTAGGAGACGATACTGTAATACATGAATTTGTAACATTACATAGAGGAACAAAAGAAACTGGTTTTTCGCGCGTGGGAAAAAATTGTTTACTAATGGCTTATACTCATGTTGCACATGATTGTGTTGTTGGTGACAATGTAATTCTGGCAAATAGTGTTCAAATAGCTGGTCATGTTCATATTGAAGATTGGGTAATTATTGCAGGCACATGCGGTGTGCATCAATTTTGCAGCATAGGTAAACACGCGATGATTGGAGTAAATACAGTTGCCGTTAAAGATGTTCCACCATTTATTTTGAGCGGAAGATTTCCATTGAAGTATGAAGGATTGAATAAAGTTGGCTTAAGAAGACGTGGATTTAGTAATGAAGATATTGAAACCATAAAAAAAAGTTATGATGTCATTTATAATTCAGGATTAAATGTATCGCAAGCTATTGCTAAAGTCGAGATGGATTTTGGCACAATATCAGTTGTGCAGGATATTATTAAATTTATAAAAGCAAGTAAGCGTGGAATTATTGGTAAATGAAATGGAAGTTTCTTAACTCCGGTGTTAACAGCGGCAAGTTTAATATGGATTTTGATATTTTTCTTGCAGAAAATCTTGAAGCAGAAACTGCAATTTTAAGACTTTACAGATGGAACCCTTATTGTATTTCTCTCGGTGCAAATCAGTCGCTTGATGATATTAATCTAAATAGAACAAGATATGATCAGATTGATGTAGTAAAAAGACCAACCGGGGGCAGAGCAATACTGCACTCACAAGAGCTCACCTATTCAGTTACCTATCCTATAAATTTTAATACATCTGCAAAAAATATTTATAACGAAATTAATTTAGCCTTAAGCAGTGGATTAGTTATCTATGATTCTAGACTTTCAGAAATTGATCTTGAGCATTTGCAACCAAACTTTAAAGAGTTTTATAAAACTGAACTTAGTGCAATTTGTTTCGCTGTATCTGCCAAGAGTGAATTGAATTTTAGAGGTAAAAAATTGGTTGGAAGTGCACAAAGAAAATTAGGTAATGTAATTCTTCAACATGGTTCTATACTTTGCGGATCTTACCACAAAAAAATAGTTGACTATCTAAATGTTAGTGAAGAGAAAAAAAAAGAAATACTTTTGGAAATTTCTTCAACAACGATGGATCTAAAAAGTGCACTTAATTATGATGTTGATTATGGTAAATTAACTGCATCAATACTTAAAGGTTTTAAAGAACATTTTAATTCCGGATTTGATGAAATTGATCAAACATCATTGCAAAATAATTCAATTATTTAATTTATAATATTGATTATCAATTAGAAATTCTAACAAACTTATTAGAGTTTAATGAGAATAAATTTAAAATACATCTACTTAATTATTTTTTTGTTTTCAACGGTTACGTTTGCGCAAACAGAATCTCAGTTATTTTTAGAAGGGGCCAGAATAACCGATATAAAACAGGAAGGCACAACGCTCTGGGTTGCAACATATGGACAGGGCATTTACCAATATTCTCTGAAAGATGGAAAGTGGACAAACTTTTCAAGCAAAAGTGGAAATATTGAAAATGATCTTTTTCATTGTGTTGCTGCAAGTAAAGATTATGTTTGGGCTGGTGCAAACGAAGGGCTGTTTATTTATTCAAAAAAAACAAAAAAATGGACGAAAAGAAAATTTGCGCAGGGAGGTGAGTTTGGTAATTGGATTAGAAGTTTAAGTTTTGATGAAAAGAAAAATAGATTGTGGATTGGAAGATTTAGAAACGTAACTGTATTTGATGTTAAAGCAAATAAATTTACTGATTACAATCGTGTGCAGAATAATGATGAAAAAACCAATAACTTTAATACAATTGCGTTTGATTCTGACAGTATTGTTTGGCTTGGTGCCGAGGTAGGCGTGCACAAATATATCAATAAAAAAAATTTAAATGATAACTCAGCTTGGAATTATTTTAAAAACAACGGTAGAAATTTTAATGCTGAAGGAAGTTCGGTTTCTGTATCTGAACTAGCGTTTGTAGTGAATGAAATTTGGTTTGGCACTGATGAATTTATTACTAATGACCAACCAGAATATAATTTAGGCGGAATTTATATATGGGATAGAAAATTAAAGTGGGAAAGAATTTCAAAAGCTAATGGACTTGGTGGAAATGGGATTTACTGCTTAGCCAGAACAGGAAATTATATCTGGGCTGGTGTATACGAGTTTAAAAAAAATGAAAAAGAAGAATACGGCAAAGGTCTATACTTGATCAATCGTCTAACAAAAAAAGTAACACCGATAGATCTAGGTGAATTAAAACTAACAACATCCAATATACTCTCGCTCTATTTTGATGGAATAAATCTTTGGATTGGGAGCTCTGAAGGATTAGTAAGATTGAGAGTTGGCAATGAACTTGCACATCTAAAGAAATAGATCACAATTTCTCCCACTTTTTACCCTCACTATTTATAGTTATTTTTAAGCCAAATTTATTAACTAATCTGGCTTTTAAATGATTAAGATTTCTGAAAAAAGATTACTTCAACTAAAAAAGAATTTTAAAGATAAACGTATTGCTATTATTGGCGATATGATGCTTGATATTTATTTCTGGGGAGATGTGAAAAGAATTTCGCCCGAAGCACCAGTACCTGTTCTGGAAGTTGAAGATGAGTTTTATCGTTTTGGTGGTGCAGCAAATTGTGCACTTAATATTGCCAAACTAAATGGAACTCCACATCCGATTGGAGTTATTGGATACGATAACTTTGGTAATGTATTTAATTCTTTGCTTACAGAACAAAAAATATCTCATCACGGAATAATTGTAGATGAATCTCGTCCAACTACAGCAAAAACTCGAGTAATTGCTGATAATCAGCATGTGGTTCGTATTGATAAAGAAAGCAAAGTAACAATAGGGAAAAATATTCAGAATAAAATATTTGAATACATAAAAAGCCTTATAAAAAATTTAGATGGAATTATTTTACAGGATTATAATAAAGGCGTTTTATCTTCTTCTTTAATTTCGCAGATTATCGAACTTGCAAATAAAAATAAAATATTAGTAACTGTTGATCCTAAATACAATAATTTTTATGAGTATAAAAATGTAACAGTGTTTAAACCTAATAGAAAAGAAGCAGAAGACATTCTTGGGATGAAAATTAAAACTGATGCTGATGTTTCCTTTGCAGGTAATACTCTGTTAAAAAAATTGAGTGCCAAAAATATTTTATTAACACTTGGTGAAGGTGGTATTGCTGTTTTTGAAAAAGGTAAACCCGAAAAACGGATGCCGACAAAAGCACGAAAAGTTGCAGATGTTTCAGGGGCTGGCGATACAGTTATTTCTACATTAACGATGGCACTTGCCGCACGTGCAAATATATATGAGGCTTCTTATCTCGCTAATTATGCAGGTGGATTGGTGTGTGAAGAAGTTGGAATTATTCCTATTGATATTGATAAACTATTTGATACCGTAATAAGAGAAAATAAATGAGTAACATTAAATCAAGACAAGAAGTATTAGCAATTAGAGCTGCTTTAAAAAATGAAGGAAGGAAAGTTGTTTTTACAAACGGCTGTTTCGATTTAATTCACTCAGGTCATGTTGATTATCTTGTAAAAGCAAAAGAAATGGGAGATATTCTTATTTTAGCTTTAAACACAGATTCATCAATCAAAAGGATTAAAGGCAATAACCGTCCGATTTTAAAGCAAGACGAAAGAGCATTTATTGTCTCTAACCTTAAACCAGTCGATTATGTTATTTTTTTTGAAGAAGATACTCCCGCTAAAATAATTGAAGAAATAATCCCGGATATTTTAGTAAAAGGTGCTGACTGGCCAATAGAAAATATTGTTGGAAGAGAAGTTGTTGAGGCTAATGGCGGAGAAGTAAAAACCATAAAATTTGTTAATGATCAATCAACTTCAAATATTATTAAAATTATTAAAGATCGTTATAAAGATTAGTGAACGATAAAAAATTACAAGAAGAAACTAAAAAGATTATAGGTAAAGGCAGAAGAGCTTTACGACTTGGCGTAAATATTTTTGTCTATACCTTTGTTGGCATTTTTATGCTTTTGATGATCTTTTTTGGAATTTCTCAAACGTCTTTATTTAAAGATTGGTTGAGAGATACTGTAGTTGAAACGGTAAATAATGAAATAAATGGAAAAATTTCAATAGCAGAAATCGATGGAACAATTTTTACATCACTATTAATAAAAGATGTTACCTTAACTTCAATTCAAAAGGATACTGTTTTTTCAGCTGGGAATATTGAACTAAGAACCAGTCCTTTGAAAATTCTGTTTAAGAATATTTATGTTAGAAAATTTGAAATTAAAGATGCAAAAATTAATCTTGTTGAAGAAAGCGATGGACAAATAAATTTACTAAAGATATTTCCTTCCTCAGATGAACCTGAGGATACGACTACTTCTAGTTTTCCATTTACAATAGAAGTGGCAGATTTTAAACTTACAAATGTTGATTTTTTAATGCAGCGTTATGATAAGGTCGGTAGTAATGAGTTTTACTCAACGCTAACAACAGAGGATTTTCGTATAAAAGATCTGAATGTTTCTTTAAATGCTTTTGCTGATTTAAATAAATATACTTACCGACTTACAGTTGATAATATTTCGTTCTCTCCAAACTTTAAAATATTTCAACTTGAACATTTTAGCGGAAATTTTTTAATCACACCACAATTAGCTGGAATAAATAAACTGCACTTGGTTACAAATGAATCTGAATTAGAACTTAACGCTGCAGTATCCGGAGTAGATTTTCTAAATGATTTTTCAATTGAAAAACTATCTAATGCACAAATGCGATTATCATTAAATGCTTCAACGTTAAACTTTGATGATATCGCTACATACGTCCCTCAAATGAAAATGCTAAACGGAACTATTGCTGCTAATCTTGAAGTATCAGGAACTTTTAATAATCTTGATATTAAAGGGTTAAATGTCAGTTATAATAAAACATCACTTAAAGCAAAAGCTAATCTTAAAAATTTATTAGATGCGGATAAAATGTTTTTCGATTTGAGTTTTTATGATTCTTATCTGGATCCTACAGACCCTAATTTATTACTGAGAGAAATTGAAATACCAGAGTATAAAGAATTAGGTGTTGTGAAATTTGACACTCTTAATTACAAAGGTGGAACTTTGGATTTTGAAACAAATTTTGCAATCAACACTGATAAAGGTTATTTAAATGGCAATGCATTCATTGATCTTAGACCAAAGGAAATGATTTATCGTGCTACTTTATATACAAGAAATTTAGATATGGGTTCATTCATTTCAATACCAACGGATATTAATTCTGAAATAAAAATTAGTGGTGTTGGTTTTGAACCTACTCAAATGAAATTAGACTTGTTAATGAATGCTAATTCTTCAAGATTTGGAGAAAAATACTTTAATAATTTAAATGTATCCACAATAGCAGAAAACGGGATTATCAAAACAACATTAAATCTTGAGTCCGATTCCACAAACGCTAATCTGTTAGCCAATATTGATTTTAATAATCCTGATGATCCATCCTATGAAATAAAAGGTGGAATGGTTGGAATTAATCTTGCAAGTTTATTAAATAAACCATCGCTAAAATCAGAATTCAATCTTTCGCTGGAAGCAAGCGGGCAAGGATTTAATCCTGATAGTATGGATTTGTTTTTAGTAACCGATATTAGGAATAGTAAGTTTGCAGATTTTGATATTGATAGTACAAGATTAATTATGGATATCCGCAGAAATGACAATGGTTTAAAAATAATCAATGTTATTTCTGATATTGCAGATCTTACAATTAGCGGAAATTTTTTAATAACAGGTTTAGGTAACGTTTTCGTTCGAGAAGCCGAAATTATTCAGGCAACTTTATCTCAAAAGATTGATCCAGTTTTCTTCCCTGATTCATCAAACATAATAAGTGATATAGTTCGTGTTGATGAACAAATAGTTCCGGTCAATGATTTTTCATTAAACTATCTTTTGGATTTTAAAGAATCGATGAATATTAACTTTGGTCAGAATCAAGTTGAACTTGACGGACAGATTGATGGTTTTATGAAGTCAGTAGACGATTCATTAACTATAAGTTTGAATACAAATTTTGATTATTTGAAATTCTGGAATGATGAAGACATATATTTTCTTGTTAATTCTAATTTAAATGGAAGCTTATCAAATCATTTGATCAATGGTTATAAAGGTGAAATTATTTCTTCAATTAACTTATCCTGCGATAGGCTTTACGCAAACGGTAATATTCACAATATATCTTCAAACATATCTCTTAACAAAAATGATCTTTATTTATCTTTAAGCGGGGAATATGAAAATAATATAATTGCAAACTTGGAAGCAAAAGCATCTATCAGTGAAAATAAGTTGTTACTAAATATTGAAGAATTTGATTTGAAGTATAATAACTTCTCAATAAAGAATAAAAATAATATTTTACTTTCATATCATGATGAAGCAATTAATTTTGATGAATTTAATTTGGATGTTGCTGATGGCTTGTTGAATATTTCTGGTTCCGTTGGATTAAGAGGTTATCACGAAGCAATAATTACATTAGATTCACTTAGTGGTAAAAGAGCTGTTAATGATATCTTGGGGCTTATAGGATCCAATGGATCTGAGGGATTTCAATCGGATATCAAATTAAAAGGCTTACTGAATGGCAATTTGACTGACCCGGATTTTTCAATTACTGCATCAGCAAATAATTTAAAATATGGTAATAGTAATTTTGGATCATTACTTTCTGTTTTTAAGTTTGAAAACAATTCACTAAATACGGATATCCGAATTGTGGATTCAACTTTTAATTATGATTCACCCTCTCTATTGGTAACAGGATTTATTCCCTTAGTATTAACACCTGAAATAGATTCCCTTGAAAAGTCAGAAAGATTTATAGATCTAAGTGTTGAAGCTGATGAGTTTGATCTTAGCTCGTTAAAGGATGTTTTACCATATCTGGAATTTCAAAACGGTAAACTTGAAACTGAAATGATTTTATCAGGAACACTAACATCTCCAATTGCAATTGGTTATTTCAGTGTTTATGATGCCAGGTTCAAAGTAACAAATAATAATCTTGATTATGATTTTAATACAAAAGTTTGGATCGATGATGAAGAAATTACAATTGAAAGTATTGAACTTAAGAATGTGTTTGGTACAAAAAATGGCGGAGCAATTGTTGGAAGTGGATTTTTAAGATTAGATGAATTTAAGCCTGATTCAACTTTTATAAAATTATCCGGCGATTTAAAAGTGCTTGATAAAATTTCTAAATCAGCTAGCCCGATAGTTTATGGTGATCTTGCATTACAAACTCGTGGAGAGATAGTTTATTCTGCCAGCAGAGATAATTCATATTTAACATTGCCTATAAATGTAACTGTTGCAGATCTAGTCGTCCCATTAGGCACATCCGCTTATTCAAGTTCATCCGGCTTTATTTATAAATTTGCAGATTATTTTACTGATAAGGATAAACTTAGTTATGAACTGGATAGTCTAATTCAATCAAAAACTATAAAAGATTCGATTGAAAATGTAGACAAAGGAACTTCACAGTTTAATTATACTATAGATATCAAGCTTGATACAGAAGCTGAAGTAGTCGTGGTTTTATCTAAGGAATTAGATCAAAATTTATTAGCAATTATGGATGGTGATTTCTTTCTTCAATCAATTAATGGAAAAAAGAAATCGGGTGGTGAACTTAAACTACTTGATGGATCAAATTTAAGTTTTATTAAAAGATTTGATGCTGCCGGCAATATAAGATTTGATAAAATTGATAATCCAATAATTGATATAACATCAACGTATAAAGATTATTATTATCCGGCTAACGGAAGCAATGGTCAAACTGAACAGGAGGTTGCCGTAAAAATAAAATTAAAAGGTCCATTAAGTGAGTTGAATAAAAATTTTATAAAGGATGAAAACAATATTGGTGTATATATGGGGCGACAGGCAATAGAGGAAGATAAAAAAGATCAATCTAAAACTGCTACCGACGCAATGTTTTTTATAATTCAGGGTAAGTTTCCGAATGATGATAACGTTACTCAACAAGATAAAAATCTTGTTGCTTCAACTGCTACTTCACTTGCTGGATCAATTATTGGTAGTGTACTTAATCAGTATTTTGATGATTATGTTAAAGGATTTCAGTTGAGACAAACAAGTACAGATACAAGATTTAATCTTATCGGAAAAGTATGGAAGATAAGATATGAGATTGGTGGATCTACTGAAGTATTGCAGGATTTAAGTCGTGCAAATGTTAAAATGGAATATCCAATTACAGAAAAACTTCAGCTAAGGTTAGAAAGAAAAGAATCTGAAAATGAAACTTCTTCATTTAATAATCCGTTATTCTTTGAAGGCGGAATAAAATATAATTTTGAGTTTTAATGAAAAAAGAATTAAAAGCGTTTTTTAACAAAAACAAAAATCGTGGATTTAAATCCAAAGACATTGCAGCTAAACTTGGATTTACAAGCGAGCATGAATATGCCTCACTAAAAGCTGCGCTATATAAACTGGAAGAAGAATCTTTTGTGATTAGAACTGGCAAGCGTTATCAGCTAAATAAAGTTCCAACCTCAAATAGATTAAAAGGTAAGCTCGAAGTAAATCGAAATGGTTTTGGATTTGTAATTAGTAAGAATGAAGCCCTTGGTGATGTTTTTATCGCCGCAAGAAATCTAGGACCTGCTTTTGATGGTGATATTGTTGAAGTTGAGCTTTTTGCAAAACAAAAAGGAAAAAACATTGAAGGACAAATTGTAAGAGTTGTAGAAAGAAAACGAAGAGAATACGTTGGTATAATTAAAAAGTCGAAATCGTTTTTCTTTATTTCTTCTGATGATCCAAGTATACATAGAGATATTTATATCAATGAATCTAAACTTAGAAATGCTAAAACCGGTGATAAAGTAGTTGTAGGCAATCTTGTATGGGATAGCTCAATGCTTAATCCTGAAGGGGAAGTTCTTGAAGTATTGGGTAAATCTGGTTCTCACGATACAGAGATATTATCACTTGCACGAGAGTTTGAACTTAGATACAAATTTCCTCATGCTGTAGTGTCTGATGCGCAAACTATTTCGGTGAATATTCCAGATGCGGAAATTAAAAAGCGCTTGGATTATAGAGACAAAAATGTTTTTACTATTGATCCTGACGATGCAAAAGATTTTGATGATGCACTTTCGCTTGAAATATTAGGAAATGGAAATTTATCTATTGGTATACATATTGCGGACGTATCGCATTATGTTAAAAAAGATTCAGCACTAGATCATGAAGCAAGGTTAAGGGGCAACAGTGTTTACTTTGTAGGTAAAGTTGTTCCAATGCTTCCGGAAGAATTATCGAATAAGATATGTTCATTAGTTCCAAATGAGGATAGACTAACTTATTCAGTTATTGTAGAATTGACTCCACGTGGAAAGATAATTGATTACTCAATTAATAAAACTGTCATAAATAGTAAAAGAAGATTTACATACGATGAAGCGCAAAAAGTTATTGATGAAGGTAAAGGTGATTTAGTTGATGACATTTTGCAGCTTAATAAAATTGCTGAGATTTTTAGAAAGAAAAGAATGCGGGAAGGTAGTTTTAATTTTATTTCACCCGAGGTAAAATTTAAACTTGATGAAAATGGTGTGCCTGTTTCTATTTTGGTAAAAGAAACAAAGCAGAGCAATATGTTAATAGAAGAATACATGCTTCTTGCCAACAAAATAGTTGCTAAACATATTGCAGTTCCAAAAGCAGGCGCAATAAAACCATTTATTTATCGTATTCATGATCTTCCGGATCAGGAAAAGATACTTGAGTTTTCCAGATTTGTAAAAACGCTTGGTTATTCATTTGATCCAAATGCTTCATCAAAATCAATTGGATTTCAAAATTTACTAAACCAGATTAAAGGTAAAGAGGAAGAAGCCTTAATTAATGAGCTTGCAATACGATCGATGGCAAAAGCAATATATTCTCCAAATAACATAGGACATTATGGTTTAGGTTTTAAACATTATTCGCATTTTACTTCACCTATTAGAAGATACAGTGATTTAATTGTACACAGATTACTCTTTCAGTATACAAACGTAAAAAGTGGTGAAATTTATTCGCTTGCACAATTGGAAGAAATTTGCGAAAATATATCTGCTTCTGAAAGAAATGCGGTTGAAGCTGAAAGATTTAGTGTTAAACAAAAACAAATTGAATATTTAAGAAATCATCAGGGAAGTGAGTTTTCGGCAATAATTTCTGGTATTACAAATTTTGGAATATTTGTTAAAATTATCGATATACTTGCTGAGGGTCTTGTGAAGCTAAGAGATCTTGATGATGATTATTATGTTCACGATGAAAAAAAATACTCTATTGTTGGAAAACGTACACGCAAGCAATTTCGATTAGGTGATAAAATTCAGGTAAAACTTATTCGGGTAGATGAAGAAAGATCTGAGTTAGATTTTATCATTATTGATACAAAGGAATAAATGATGAAGCAATTAAAATTATTATTAATGATTTTTATTTTACTTTCCATAAGTGCATTCGCACAATTTGGTAAAAATAAAATTCATATTAAAGATTATGATTGGTATTACATTCAAACAAAACATTTTGATATATACTTCTATCAGGATGGTGAAACATTAACCGAATTTGCTGCAAAATCCGCAGAAGATGCAATTGCATCTATCCAAAATACATTTAATTACCGAGTGAATAATCGAATCACATTAATCATTTTTAATTCGCAAAATGCATTTCAAGAAACTAATGTAATTGATCAGTACTTGACTGAAGGAATTCAAGGTTTTACAGAATTATTTAAAAATAGAGTTGTTGTACAGTTTACAGGTTCTTACAAACAGTTTCGTCATCTTATTCATCACGAGCTTGTGCACGCAGTTATGAATGATATGTTTTATGGCGGTTCAATTCAAAATATTATTTCAAATAATATTTCCCTTCAATTTCCACTTTGGTTTAGTGAGGGATTGGCAGAATATGAAGCATTGGGCTGGGATGTCGATACAGACATGTTTATTCGCGATGCTGCTATAAGCGAATACTTGCCTGAAATTGAAAGACTTGGTGGATATTTTGCTTATCGAGGTGGACAATCCGTTTTCTATTATATTGCAAATAAATATGGGAAAGAAAAAATCGGTGAACTCCTAAATAAAATTAAAGGAATTGGTAATGTTGATGAGGGTATAAAAGCTACACTCGGGATCGATGTTAAAGAACTTGGTGAGCGATGGAAAAAAGATATTAAAAAAACTTTTTGGCCTGATGTTGCTTTAAGAGATGATCCTGAAGATTTTGCAAAACGATTAACCGATCCCGAAAAGGATCAGGGATTTTATAATACCTCACCGGCACTTTCACCTCAAGGTGATAAAATTGCTTTTATATCCAATCGTGATTATTATTTTGGCCTTTATATAATGGACGCATTAACAGGTAAAACTGTTGAACGTCTTGTTGAAGGAAGTCAAACGCCGGATTTTGAAGAATTAAATATTTTGACTCCAGGAATTACTTGGTCTCCAGATGGAACAAAAATAGCGGTTTCTGCTGAAAGAAGTGGATTTGATGCCATATATGTTTTTGATTTAGAATCAGGTGATCGTGAAGTACTAAATTTAAACTTTGATGCAATTGAAAGTGTTGCATGGTCAAATGATGGAAAATATCTTGCATTTGTTGGTCAGGATTCACGTCAATCTGATATTTACATTTATAATTTTGAATCTCAAATAGTTACAAATATTACAAACGATATTTTTAGCGATTCAGATCCATCCTGGACTAATGATGACAACTCAATTTATTTTGTTTCTGATAGGGGAGAAAAATTAGAAGGAAAAAGTAATGGTAACAATTTTAAAATGTCATCACACAACTATTCCCAAAAAGATATTTACAGAATCGACATTTCTAATTTAGTTGTTACTCGAATAACAGACTTACCATTTAGTGATGAGACTTCTCCAAAAGAAGAGGCAAATAGTGAGCGAATAATTTTTATATCTGATTTAAATGGGATAAATAATATTTACACAAAGAGTTTGAAAACAGATAGTCTAAATAATACTATACTCAATTTACCTTTAACTCCTATAACAAATTCCATCAGTGGTTTATATCAATTAACTTTATCAAAGGATACAAAAAAGTTAGTCTTTTCAACTTTATATGAATCTGTATTTAATCTTTTTATGATTGATAATCCATTCGAATCCAGAACAGCAGTGGATTCTCTGAAACCAACATTATATTATTCAAAATTAGAGGAATTGAGGAATAAAAAAACAGAAGAATCTAATATGGAAGAAGATCCAAAGGAAGCAATGGATATTTTAAGCGGTGAGGTAAATGATGAAGAAAATCAAGATGAAATCAAAATATTTACAGGCAATGTAGTTGAAGTTGATTCTTCATATACAAACAATGCTGAAAAGGATTACTCCAGTTTTGTGTTTGGCTCACAGGATACAACAAAAGAAAAAGTTTATGCAAATGATTCGCTGTTTATCCCAAAAAATAATTTAGATGAAAACGGAAATTATCTTGTGAATAAATACAAAGTTACGTTTGGACCGGATTTAATATATGCAAATGCTGGTTACAGTACTTTTTATGGATTAATTGGCACCACAGTTTTAAGTTTTAGTGATGTATTAGGTGATCATCGTTTAGTTGGCGTTACGGGTTTACAGATCGATCTTAAAAACAGCGATTATGGATTGGCATATTATTATCTGGGTGGAAAAATTGATTACGGGGTTCAAGGATTTCACACAGCAAGATTCGTAAATATTTTAAAAGGTAATTTTATTAATCTATATAGATATCGAAGCTATGGTGCATCCGTTTCAGCAAGTGTTCCATTAAACAGGTTTTATAGATTTGATGCGGGCTTAAGCTGGCTTAATGTTAGAGGCGAAAATCTTGACGATTTATCAGTTCCATTAGATGATGCCTCATTTCTTGTCCCTTCATTAGCTTTTATTCACGATAACGTGATGTGGGGATACACTTCACCAATTCAAGGTACTCGATATAGATTTGAAGTTTATGGAAATCCCGGGATTGGAAACTCTAAACTTGGCTTTTATACATTAAGTGGTGACTATAGAACTTATTTAAGATTTTGGACAGATTATTCTTTTGTAATGAGATTTTCCGGCGGATACTCTGATGGACCAAATGCACAAAGATTTTTCTTGGGTGGCATTGAAAACTGGATCAATAGATCTTTCGCAACATCAGAAATACCCATTGAATCAACCAGTGATTATGCCTTTCTTACCGCCGTACTTCCATTACGAGGATATAATTATTCCGAAAGCATAGGATCCAAATATTTTTTAATGAATTATGAACTTAGATTTCCTTTGATTCGATATTTAGTTCCTGGACCCTTGCCGATTTTATTCAGCAATATTTTAGGCGTTGCCTATATAGATGCCGGTGCTGCCTGGAACAACACAGGTAAACTAAGACTTTTTAATAAAGATGTTAGTGGAAACACAGTAAGCAAAGATTTATTGACAGGTACTGGCGTTGGCACCAGAGTTTATTTCCTATATTTTTTGTTAAGATTTGATGTTGCATGGGCATACAACTTTGATAAATTTTCAAGTCCAATATTTTATTTTTCGATTGGTGCTGATTTTTGATTCAGACTAATTTCTGTAAATTATTTTTTATCTGTAGTTCCATTTGAATCAGAAATATTTTTGGTTTTGCTTTCTGAAGGATTTGAATTTGTCGATGTACTTTTATCCGTTTTGTTTGAAGAATTTTTATAATCAGTTTGATAAAAACCACTACCCTTAAAAATTGGTCCGGCGCCAGCTCCAATTAATCTTTTTATTTCTCCATTACATTCAGGGCAAATCTTTAATGGATCTTCTTTCATAGACTGAAATTTTTCAAAATTAATACCACAACTTAAACACTTGTATTCATAGGTTGGCAAAACAAATCTCCTTAAAATTTTCGTTGCAAACATAATGAATAATTACAGAATGTTCTATAAATTTGCTTGCATCTATTTTTACAATTTACTACCAGACGAAAAAAAAATTGAAAAAATTCATATTAATCTTCGTACTTTCATCAATATTATTTACAAGCTGCTTAAACTACGAGCAGGATACAACTATTTATCCTGATGGATCTGGCATAATGCAGATCAATTATTGGATGAATGTTTCTGACGCAACAAGCGTTGCAACAATTATGGATCTTGAGATTTTTAATCCTGATTCAATACGAACAGAATTTTCATCACCCTACGTAACAATTATTACCGTAAATACATTTTCGGACACCACTGATTCCACCATTCAAGCAAATATTGAGCTCAGTTTTAATTCCGTAGATTCTTTAAACACAGTAAATGCGTTTTCACAATCCAGATTTTTATTGGAAGATGGTGCTTCTGGTCAAAAAATCTTTTCACAGTTTATTCCACCTGTAACTACCGGTTTCGGTATTGATGCCGGTGCCTATCGAGTAACATACAATTATGAGATTCGTGGTGATATTATCACACACAACGCAACTAATAAGTCTGGAAATAATTTAACATGGTCATATTCATTAGCAGAAATTGGACGTGGTAAAACTATTTCAGTCACGTTTAAACCTTTTAAATTAAAAGAAACACCATACTGGATATATATTTTTGCCGGACTAGTACTTTTAATTGTTATTTTCTTTCTAGTTAGAAAGAAAAAAGACTAATTAAACATTATCTTCATTAGTAGTTAATTTTATTGACATAACTAGCTTGATTGGTTATATTTAGCTCCTATTTTAAAATTAATAGAGTTACATCTGATGTCATCCACGGGATTTATGATTTTTGCGGGAAGTTCAAATATTCCTTTAGCAGAAAAAATAGCAGAATCTATTGATGTTTCATTAGGTGCTCTGGAATTAAAAAGATTTAGTGATGGGGAAATATGGGTTAAGTATAGTGAGAACATTAGAGGCAGAGAAGTTTTTCTTATTCAATCAACAAATCCACCTGCAGAAAATCTGATTGAACTTCTAATTATGATAGATGCCGCAAAAAGAGCATCGGCAAAAAGAATTACTGCAATAATTCCATATTTTGGGTATGCAAGACAAGATAGAAAAGATCAGCCAAGAGTTTCGATAACAGCAAAACTAATGGCTAATCTGATTACTAAAGCAGGTGCTGATAGGGTGATGACAATGGATTTACATGCATCACAAATACAAGGATATTTTGATTTGCCAGTAGATCATCTTTACGGTTCATCAATTTTTCTAAATCATTTAAATAATCTATCAGATAATTTATCTATCGTTTCACCAGATGTTGGTGGAATCAAAATAGCACGAGCCTATGCTAAAATGCTTAATGCCGGATTAATAGTTATTGATAAACGGAGACCGAAGCAAAATTTAGCGGAAGTAATGAATATCATAGGTGAAGTTGAAGGAAAAGATATTTTGCTAGTTGATGATTTAATTGATACTGCTGGTACATTTGTAGGCGCCGCAAAAGCACTTAAAGAACGTGGTGCAAAAAGGATTTTTG
>CXWK01055868.1_pt1 | contig 39779 bp, 57 predicted proteins | sample 590851 | NCBI WGS metagenome assembly CXWK01 (sample SAMEA3498364, study PRJEB10139) | wastewater metagenome | biome: wastewater treatment plant; material: activated sludge | place: Denmark | collected 2014-08-01
AGTCATAACTATTTATCTATAACACTATGGAAGAAGGATTATTGACGGAGTTTCGTACAGAAGGGCAGCCAGCCTTTCCAGTAGAAAACACGGAGCCCGTAACTCCAGCCGAATCGTCAAGCGGTGAACAGACGGACGTTACTCAGACCCATTCGTCAGAGGGGGAACAAACTCAGACGGCAGCTAAAGATGAGAACGGTGCAGGCTTTGCAGATCATCCTCGTTGGAAGGAGCGTGAGGAAGACTGGAAAGAGCGTTTCAATAAGGCCGAACAGCGGCATATAGAAGAGCTCCAAAAGTTTAGAGAGGATGTAGAAGCAAAGCTTTCTAAAGCGCAGCCGAGTGAGCAACGCTCTGTAGACATTCCCAGCTGGTTTGGTGGTGATGAAACCCAATGGACTGAATACCAGTCTTCTCAGCAAGTTCTCATCGAGCAAGCTGCTGCTACAGCCAGAGCTAAGATTGAATCCGAAGCTCAGGAAAAGCAGAAGCAGATTGACGCCGCAACCTCCTATTTCGAAGAGCAGGTCTCAAAGATTGAGACGGATAAGTCTGTCAATCCAGAGGGTGTGAAAGTAGACAGAAATAAGCTCCTCAAATTTGTGTCGGATAACGATCTCGTAGATTCACAGGGCCGATGGAATTATAAGGCAGGCTTTCAATTGCTTAGACTCTCTGGTGATCGTAAGACAAATGACACGTTGAAAGAACGACGTGAAATTGCCTCTATCACATCTACAGATAACAAAGCGGAAGCGAAGCCGAATAACTTCATGACGGCAGATGACTTTGAAAATCCAGGGTCAAGACCTTGGTAATTAACCTATATAACCTACTACAATGGCTGAATTATACGGACAACGTATTCAATCGACGGTGCAGACTAAATATCTCCCATACGTCGTTGATACAGTCCTCCAATCGAACGTTTTGATGCAGCGTTTTGTTCGTGCTGCTAAGTCTTGGTCTGGTCGCACACTTCGCGCGCCTATCAAGGTTTCTAAGAACACGACAGGTACGTCGATCTCTGGTTTTGACACCTTCTCGGTAGCTGCGACGGATAACCGTCAGGTGATGGAATTTACCCCATCTTTCTACCAGATCACGTGTGCGCTTCCAGGTGATGAATTGTCCGTAGCTGATACGGACGAAAAGGTTCTTGATTTAATGAAGTTGACGATCCAGTCAGACACCGAAGATATGGCCGACGACCTCGGTACGATCTTCTACGCGGATGGAACGGGTAACTCGAACAAAGACCCACTTGGTCTCGCTGCTCTCGTTGATGACGGTTCTTCTGTCGCAAACATCGGTGGTTTGTCTCGCTCTACCTACACAACTTTGCAGTCAACGGTGACAGCATCGTCAGGTACTATCTCGCTCGCAAAGGTTGATACTCTCTGGGCCGCTGTTACAGCAGGTAGCCAGAAGCCAACGGCCTTCTACACGACCGAAACCATTTTCAACTTGTACGGTCAGCTTTTGCGCCCACAGGAACGTATTACGAAGCCTGTTTCCGGTGTTAAGGGCATGACAGGTGGTACTGGTTTCGATGCGCTTGAGTACAACGGTAAGCCAGTCTTGATGGATGAAAAGTGTACGTCCGGAGTGTTCTTCGCCTTGAATGAAAAGTTCATGGATTGGTACGGATTGCCAGCATATAGCGGTAAGCCAATTGCGTATAAGAGCCAGATCAAGGGTAACGATTATGACGCACCGATGGGTCTTGGTTTCTCATGGAGTGACTGGATCGTTCCAGCTAACAGCTTCTCGGTGGTTGGTCATGTGTACTTCGGTGGTCAGTTCGTTTGTACAAACCCACGTCGCCAAGGAAAGCTCACAGGCATCACAGCTGTTTAATCGTTAGTTCATTCACTTAACGATTACTCACATGAGCCTATACGCTGAAAATTACGATGGAGGGTACATCCAGCAAGCTGGCGGGTTCTACACCCAAAAGCCCATCTCGACGACCTCCACATTGGCGGTTACAGGTGCGGCGACACTGGGATCTACCCTCGCTGTAACGGGTGCCTCTACGCTCTCAACTGTCTTGTACAAGGATCTGACGGAAGTTGTAGCAGCGACTAATGTCATTACCGCTGCGGAAACTGGGTCGGTATTCTTCCTGAATTCATCCACAGAATTCGTCTCGACACTTCCAGCCGTTGCCGCTGGTCTGCACTTCACGTTCATCGTGACGGCAGCTCCATCTGGCGCTAGCTACACAGTTGTCGCAGCCTCTGGAACGCCTATCAAGGGACAGGTTTTGACATTGGATGTTAACTCTGGAACGGATCCTGGCTTCTCGACGTCTGGTGTCCTTACCGTCACTTTCGTTGATGGTAAATCAGTCGCCGGGGACAAAGCTGAATTCTGGTGTGACGGAACCAACTGGTTTGTTGTTGCAAACTGTTCCGTCTTCGACGCCATCACGTTGAGCTAGTACTTACTCATTCATTCAAATTACATGATCACCCAATTAACAGGCCCAGTAGCCGTAGTGGCTCAAGGCTTGTACGAATCAAGCACGACCGCCCTCCACAACATTGGAGAGTACGTGCTCTCCAATGATGGTCGCGGATACCGCTACTGTAAGGCTGACGGCCTCCAGGTAGTCGGTAAACTCTATCAGTGTGCCGCAGAAGATACGTCGAACATGCAGGAACTTGCGTTCACGAACGCCACGCTTGGCGATTTGACGATTGTCACGACCTCGACAGTGACGCTCGCTGCTAACTTGCTTGCCGGTGGTTTCCTCTTGGTTTCAGAAGGTACGCTCGGAGTCGGTCAGGTTTATAAGTTGAAGGGAAATACGGCTGCAACTTCCGCCGTTGTTACGTTCAACCTCGACGAACCAATTCGTGTCACAACGACCGGTTCTTGTAAGGCAGATGTAAAGATGAACCCTTACATGGACGTCGTTGTTGCTCCTACAACCGCCACTTCCGGCCCAGCTGGTGTTGCGTGTTACGCAATTCCAGATAACTCCTATGGTTGGATCCAGACACACGGCGTGTGTGGAATCTTGGCCCAGGGAACGGTTGTTGTCGGTGATGACGTTGTCCCAGCAGAAACAACCACGACTGGTACGGTTGTTTCACGCGCGGATGCTTCATTGTCTGCGACGGTTGGTTACGCTTTGCATGGCGGCGCTTCGACCGACTTTGCAATGTGTTTCCTCACTATTGACTAGTCACGCTCCCGGCTTCACTCCCTTCCTTTACGGGGAGGGTGATGAGGCTGGGAACATGCCGATTATTTACGGCCTTCGGCAAGCCATGGCGTAAACCTGAGAGCCCCGCCAACTCTCCTAAATCTCTATGAAGAGCGCGCAATTTACCAACTTCTCGACGGAACCATTTACAGGATTTTGGGATGGAAAGGGGAAGACATTCGCACCAGGAAAATCAATGTACATGGGAGACTATCTTGCTAAGCACTTTGCAAAGCATCTGACGAACCGTGAACTCTTGAAGCTTGGGAAAGAACGGTCTACCTCTCCAAAACGACCGGATGATGTTCCTGAATTCATGGAACTGTTCAATAAAGCCTATCAGGCTGAAGAAGAGGAGATTGAGATGACCGATGGGCGCGATTCACTAGATGTAGAGATTGACATGGCAAACCGTAACCGTGAGACAGAAAAAGGCGTTCAAATGATCGATGTCCCAGATGACGGAGAAGATGAAGAGTCTGAATTCCCTTCTATCCCAGAAGTAGCCCCAGCCGCAGAGGCTCCAGCTGCTCCTACAGAGCAAGCACCACCAGCTCCACGTCGTGGCCGTCCTCCGATGGTCCGCGCTTAGTCCCTATGAAACTCCTCTCTACCGCATCAGTCCGCACCACCAAGCATACGCTTGAGGTTGAGGCTATCGATAGAGCACGGAAGCTCCGAGAAGAGGAATCAAAGGCGTGTAAGGCATTTGCGACGAAGAAACAGGAAATCATAGAGAAGAAGGCTGAGATGCTCGAGGACTACAAGCTCTCTATGGAAACTCTGAGCAAACAACGCAATAGTCTTCTCTCGGAAGTCACGAGCCTAGAACGGCGGAAGCGAGAGGCGGAAGTGCCGGTTGATCTCAAACTAAAGGAACTCACCTCTTTGCAAGAACAAGCTTCTCTCGACCTAACGTCTGCAGAAGCGTTGCGAGCAGAAGCTCTGGCGGTAGGTGATAAGGCGGAATTTCTCCTTGATAGCCTCGCAGACTTAAAAGACACCCTTTCTGTTAAGGAGCAGGATCTCCTTGAGAAAGAAAGAAAGCTCGACCGGGAAGAAAGGCGACTTCTTCGATCAAATGAGGATTTAACCAGTAAATGGCTTGAATATCACCAAAAGATTGGGGAGATGAACGCCGAGTATCTTAAACGAAAGTTTGAGCTTGAGGCTCTTGCGAAAGCAAATGACGTGTATAGAGAGAGCTTGGATACAATGTCTCTGGATCAAGATAGAGCGCGGATAGCGATAAGAGATGGGTATGCAAGCTTAGAAAGAGCGAGAGAAGAGATTTTAGGAAGGAAGACATAAACTACTATGGCTAATGCTGCACGAGACGCAAACTACGTACCAACACTGCTCGCAACAGATAACACGGATGGGGCAACCCCTATGCGTGTTTCTGTAGACCCCGTGACGCATGGGCTAGATATTTCTGACAATACAACCGGGTCTGACCTGAGCGGTGACATTGCCTCGAGAGACGCTAACTATGTTCCTGTACTCATGGGGGTTTCATCGGCTGATGGGGTAACTCCCACAGCTGTCTACGGTGATCCAGCCACAGGGGAGCTTTTAATTGATTCAACCTAAACTATGGGAAATGCTGCTCGAGATCAGAACTACGTACCAACTTTAATTGGCGTTTCTAATGCGGACGGGTCAACACCGGTCACTGTTTATGTTGATCCAACAACACATAGACTCCTCGTATCGAGTGCAGCTGGGAGCGGAACGGTTACATCCGTCTCTGTAGTCACGGCGAACGGTGTATCCGGTTCTGTAGCTACGTCAACGACAACTCCAGCCATTACATTGACGCTTGGCGCTATAACGCCAACGAGTGTAAACGGACTCACGATCACTACATCAACAGGCACGCTTACACTTGCGAATGGAAGTACGCTTGCGACATCTGGAGCCAATTCAATCACTCTGACGTCATCGGGTGCGACGAACGTAACTCTTCCAACTACAGGGACGCTGGCAACGCTTGCAGGGTCAGAAGCGCTTACAGGTAAGACGGTTAACGGTCTCACGATCACATCCTCTACAGGGACACTCACTATAACGAATGCAAAGGTCCTATCCGTGAGTAATACCCTGACATTTACGGGAACGGATTCTAGTACGGTCGCCTGTGGGGCGGGTGGAACAGTTGCCTACGTGGCGAACAAGCTTTCCGTATTCGCTGCTACAACATCGGCTGAGCTTGCCGGTGTTATTTCAGATGAAACAGGTTCAGGCGCTCTCGTTTTCGGCACAAACCCAACGATTGCAAAGCCTGTACTGAATGCGACGAACCCAACGGCTCAGACCTATTCACCAGCGGGAGCCGCTACAGCAACGCTTGATCTTGCCTTGGCTAACCAGCACGACATCACAATGCCTGCGGGGAACATCACGATTGCTCTATCTAACGCCACGAATAATCAGGTGTTCATGGTCTCTATTCTCCAGGATGGAGTTGGTTCAAGAACAGTAACCTGGTTTACAACAATTCGCTGGGCTGGAGGCGCCGCCCCAACTCTAACAACAACTGCCAGCAAGCGTGACCGCTTTGGTTTTATCCGAACCGGTTCTGGTACGTACGACGGCTTTGTAATTGGCCAAAATATCTAGTATGGCTATCGCGTTTAGTGCAAGTGCGAGCGCGGGTCAAAGCGGCGGGAGCGCTGTAGCCTCTGTCACGCTTTCTATCACCTGTGGGGCATCAGACACGTTACTGGTTGCTAACTTGATGACAAACCAGGCTCAGACAGTTACGGGAATGACATACGATGGGAACGCGATGACGATCGTCGATTCACTCGCTCCGGCTGGGAATAATCACCAGTACGTCTACGCATATGGAGGTGCTCTCTCGACGTCTGCGAAGAACGTTATCATAACGTTTAGCTCTGCTCTGGCCTTCTTTGATGCAACAGTGATGACCCTCTCAGGGTCACTTAGCACCATCCCAACGAATATTGCGAAAGATAGCATCCAAACAAATGCTACATCGTTTACGAGCACTAACCCGATTACCACAGCGGTTAATAACTCCTGGGTGGTCGATTCAGTGGCGTTTGGGAGTAACGGCGGAACAATGGCATCACTTTCCTCCTCAACCGTTCGTGTCCAAGATAGAACATTTGCTACCGGCTTACTCGGAACCATCTTAAAAGCTACAGCGGGTTCGTACACTCCAGGCTATACAGCTGGGGGTGTTGCAACGAATAACTGGTCAATCATCTCCTTCGAGGTGGAGCCAATCGCAGGAGCTGCGGCGAATAATCCAGCGTTCTTACTCAACTTTATCTAGTATTATGCCAACAACCACAGACCATGGATTTCCCGGTATCTACAACTCGACACTCAACACAGTCCCAGACGGGAAAGGTGGAGCATTAGCAATAGACTCTAATCAAAGACTCATCCTTGGAACTGGCACAGCGGTTATCGGTTCTGTTATCGCTGCCGGAGATGTTGCCTCTGATGCCGCTGACTCTGGAAATCCAGTAAAAGTAGGGCTTAAGGTCAACGTCACTTCTCCAACGTTCACAGACGGAGATCGTGCAGACATGCAGGGCGATATCAATGCGTTCTTAAAGAATCGTGAGCAATATGTAGACCAGTTCGTCGATCAAACAAACGCTGTTGCAGCAATGGTAATCAAACCTCTCTCTGTCAGTACCTACTCTCCAACACTCTTCACGAACTTCGGAGCAAATACAACGTTAAACATCAAGGCAACTCCTGGGAACGTGTTCTCTTTCTACGTAACGAATACGAACGCAGCCGTGCGTTATTTCCAGTTGCATAACACCGCGACAACTCCGGCCGGTGGCGCTGTTCCTTTGCGTACATACACGCTCCCAGCTCTCACAGGCGTGCTTATCATCGGCACCGATGTCCTCACGCAAGCAGGCGTGAACTTCTCAACGGGTATTGCGTTTGCGACTTCCACGACGGCTGGAACGTATACCGCTGCAACCGCTGGCGATCACTACGTTGAAGTTAACTTCAAATAGCACAAATCCTATGTTGAAAGTACAGAAACAATCCTTAGTCGGTGACGTGCTCTCTTTTGATGTGATCCTAGAGGACGGTAGTGTTCAGCCATGTGTCTATAAGCTCGTAAACGAGACAGAAGACGAACTGATGGGGCGTGTCGCTCTCCATGTTGAATCAGAAGTAGCAAAAAAGAACACTAGCGCTCCTCTTAAAGACGTCGCCGTAGAGCCAACCATGAGAGTCTCTGTCTCAAAAGCTGGAAAAATCTCTGTAAAGGAAGCTATTGATGAATCCGTAGCGTAAAAGTATGCCACGGAACTCGGCTACAAATAGATCCAAGCAACGTAACTATAACGCTGCAATCGCTTTTAACGGTTCCAGTTCAGAGCTGCTTAAATCAACCCCAACAGGTCTAAATACTGGTAGCGGTTCCATGTCGTTTGTAACGTGGGCGTTCATCAATAACCGTACATTGGTTACGTATGCTGATTTACTGGCCCCTGTTATGGGGAGACGCTTCTGTTTAGGTTATTCGGGGTTCTGCTACTACTTTTCTGATGGGGTGAATGGAGCCAACAACCTTACCCTAACTGATGCCCAGTTTGAGAGTATCGGGACAAACAAATTTGTTAGACTTGTATGGGCGCTAACGTCTACTGCAGTAAGCATCTATTGCAATGGCGCACTCATTAAAACCCAGTCTTTAGGTGTAACGATGAATAGCGGTACGTACACCAAGCTAACAATCGGTGACACAGGTTCTGGCCTTCAGTATGTGAATGGGATACTCGCAGATTCGTATTTTACGAATAGTGCTTTGAGCCTTGAAGAGGTACAGGAGGACTATTACAAGGCTGTATACCCATCAGGGCTCGCTAGCGCGTGGCTTATGGGCGAAGGAGCTGGTTCAGCTATCACTGATCGTGTTGGGTCGAATAGTTTGACAGCAGCAAATATAACCTGGACATCACAAACACCAGCCAAATCTCGCAAGCTCTCTGTGAACGCCAACATGGTGAAGAACGGTGACTTCGAGTATGCGCCACCGTTTACGGCTGCGACGACGACAGATTCTCGTTGGATTGATGGTACAGCAGCAGGAAGCACAACAAATGATTTATTTCTGTTTGCTTTTAGCCGTACTGGGTCTAACGGCCAAGCATACTTTGATAATACTGTTACTAGAAACTCAGCATCACTATTTAGCATAAAAGTCTCTACAACTGGAGTAAACACTCTCGCTAGAGCACGCACGCTACGGGTAGTAGATGCACCGAATGTATTGGCATATGGTATACCGTTGAGCCCAAATACTTCGTATACCCTCTCTGGCTGGATGAAGACTGCTTATGTAAGCGGCGGCGCAACCACGGGTGCGTTTTTCCGAGTGTCAGAGCGCACTGCAAGCAGCACACAGCTTGCCACGAACGATACAACATATATCAAGGTAACATCTGATTGGACTCGGTATACAACGACATTCACCACAAACGCGTCAACGAGATATGGGGAAATACAGTTATTAGTTGAAGGCAATATTGGTACAGCTACATTGGTAATGGACGCCTGGTTCGACGATATTGTCCTCACCCCCGTCTACCCAGAAGGTCGTGTCCCAGCGAATGGAAACTTGGTAAAGAACTTTGATTTTGAGGTGGCACCAACGTTTGTGGCGGCACATACATCGGCGGCAAAGTGGATTGATGGAACAGCGGCAGGATCAACGACAAATGCGACGTATAAGTGGGCGGCTTTATCAGGTGCAGTCACAGTTTCCGCCTCTGTTTCGTTCGACAGTACGGTAGCCCACTCTGGCTCAAGTAGCTTAAAACTATCTACACTTGATGCTTCTGGAGCCATTGGGGTTTCTCATACATTGGCTACATCGCCTCCGGCAACAAATACGGTTCTTATCCCATTGAATCCAAGCACTAGCTATACATTGAACTTCTACTTAAAAACTACAAACGTGGCGACGAATGGTGCGTTTGCGTTTGTTCGTGAATATTCGTCTACGCTTGGAACACTCGTCACGACAAATACAAGCAAGCTGTCTGGCACGAATGATTGGACTTTGGTGACATTGACGTTCACGACAAGTGCGACGACACAATATGGCGCTATTGCATTGTTCAATAACGTAGCCGGAAACATCTCCGACGCCTGGTTCGATGATATCTATCTCGCTAAAACGACTAATCCAGGGCGTGTGCTTATTACTTAATTATCTATATGCAGATTAAAAATTCCTTTGACCGCGCATCTCTCAGAAAAATAGGGAGAGGTTTCCTCGTCTCGCTCTCTGGGTCTTTGGGAGTATTCATCGCAACATTAGCGCTTGAGCTGAATGACTTGCTCTTGTCTGGCGATCCTATCAACTGGAGGCTCGTGATTGCCCTGACAATTGCTCCAATTGCCTCAGCGGTTGCCAACGCCATCAAAGAGTTCGTAGCTGGAGTTGAGCGCTCACTCGCTGAAGATGAGAGCCCAGAAGTAGTCAGCCCAGAGGTGAAAGAGATTGTGCAGGATTTGAAGGATCAGGTTGTGGAGGATGTGAAAGAAGACTCCAAGAGGAAGAAATAGGTTGTCCACAACACGTAAACACTCGTAAGCTCAATGTTTACGAGTGTTTTGTTTTATTGTGTAAAGAGAGGCTGTACAGATTAATCAGTTATAGCCATTTATACCTGATATAATGAGACATAATCTGTCATAGTATTCATTTACATATGAGTGAGAAGCTAGACCGGAAATTGATAGAGCACATGGCGACGGATGAGAGAGACTTTGGATATATCAAAGAAACGATGCTACGCATTGCCGACTCACAGGCTAAGGCAGAGACAAACCACTGGGCGCACGTGCAGGCGAGTACCGGATCGATCCAGGAAGATTTGAAGGAATTAAAAGACGAATTTGGTAAGTTCATGGAGCTTTTTTCAGAACATAAGGTAGCTTTTTCAGAGCAGAAAACAAATACGGATTGGGTTATGCGGTTTTTTTGGATTGTAGCAGCCGCCGCTGTAGGGTCTATCATTACGAACTTACTTTAAGTTGTGCTAAAATAAAGGCAGCGTGAGATGCTTTCTACCTATAGAACCACGTTTAATTTTAGCATCTCACATGCCAACAAAAGAACTCATTATAAAGGATTGGCAGTCTGGCGTCGCTGACTCGCCATATTTAGGTTTTGGGATGATGAAGCTTGTTGACATTGAGCTCTATCCAGGCGCTCTAAAGGTTCAGAAAAAGCCTTCCACTCTCTTTCATACAGCGCTCGCTTCTACATTTACAGCCGTTGCTGGAACAGATATTTGTACAATTGCAAGCGGTACGATGCCAGCCACAGGGACAGCGGTTGTTTTAACGACTACAGGCACACTCCCAGCTGGCCTCTCTTTGTCTACAACCTATTTTGTTATCAAGCTCTCTGGTACTACCTGTAAACTAGCTACAACAATTGCACTAGCAAATGCTGGTACTCAAATTGATATTACGGATGCAGGATCTGGGACGCATACGATGACGACGAGAAACCCTGGTCAGGTTAACCATATCGTGAAGGATCTTAGATCTGGGGTGATGTTCTTCCAGGACTCAAATGCACGTGTCTGGTACTTAGGGAACGGGGCCTCCCAGCTTCTTCTTCTTAGTGGTAACACCCTCACAAATGGTGCTGGTAACGGTATTGTCACTTTTCGTAATTCAGATGGTACAGCAACGTATCTGTTTGTATTCAGGAACGCCTCTATTGATGTAATCAATGTCACGGCTACCTCAAACCTAGAGACTCCAGTCTGGTCTAACGCATGGCAATCATTGAATAGCGGTTCTGGATCTGGGAATAGCCATCATGCGATCCTAGCGCAGGATAATATTGTTTATTTCTGTGATGACCGTTTTGTCGGGTCTATCCGTGAGGCATCTGGGGCCGTATTCGATCCAGCATCTGGTGCTACATATGTTTATAACAACCAAGCCCTAGACGTTCCTCCTAACGACGTATGTCAATGGCTGTGCGAACTTGGAATAAACCTACTTATAGGGGGGAACAATACAAATAAGATTTATCCATGGGATAGGCGCTCTGATTCATTCACTCTCCCTATCGATGTACCTGAAAAAGGTATTAAAAAGCTCATAAACAGTGGTGGAGTTGTCTATATCCTCGCTGGGACGAATGGGAACATCTACACAACACAAGGGTCCTACGCGCGCATCTTCCGGAAGATCCCAAGTTACATAATGAATGCGACGCCGACGCTTCAGGCTGACCCTGTGACGTGGGGAGGTATCGCCCTCCGTAATGGAGCATTGCTCGTTGGCGCAGTCGGTATTACCTCTGGCAGTGGTGGAGTCTACCTCGTCTATCCAGATGGGCGCATTGTCATGGACAGTATGCCATCGACGGGTACAGCAAACGTCACAGCCCTCTTTGCAGAGAGTGATTTCTACTACATGGGATACTCAGGAGGAGCAGACTATTTCGATGTGACGGCTGGACGTTATACCTCCTTTGAGGCAATCGTGCAGTCGCCTCTCTATTCGCTTGCGACAAAGACAGATAAGGCTACTTTCTCTAATCTAGAGCTTCAAGTGGCGAAACCAGGCTCTGGGTCTGTACGTGTTGGTTACCGGGCAGATCTGACATCCGCATTCACGACAATCGCTACCTTTACGGGAGATGGCACGGCAACCTCCTTTGAATCGGATGCAAGTCTTACAGACTTAGAAAACATCCAATTCCAGTTAGAGCTGTCAGGCAACATTGAACCTATCCTCCTTAGATTAGAGCCATAATATGCCAAGTGTTATCGAGCAATCTGGCTTGGTAGGCCAAAACATGCCGGATCATCGGCATAATGGCTTTGACGTAAGCCGTGTCTACTTCAGTGATTTAGTTGATCGTAAGATCCAGGTTAACCACACAATTGTAGGCACAGCAGCAGCCACGGCTGCGAACTATGGTGTTTTCTTCATTGCTCCGTTCCCTTGTTACGTCTCCTCTTTTAGAGAGGTGCACCAAACGCTTGGGACAGACGGGAGTGCGGTTACGCTCCAACTTGAAAAGCTTACAAGCGGCCAAGCGCCAGATAGCGGAACAGCTCTACTCGCTACAGCTCTATCCTTGAAAACAACTATTAACGTCGTACAGTCAGGCGTGCTCGTCCCACTGAATACAAGCTATAACCTCTTAACAGGGGATAGGCTTTGTCTAAAGGATGCTGGTGTCCTCACAGCCGTGGCGAATGTCACCGTGTCCGTTGAACTCGTAATTATTTAACCATTCCATGAAAACCTATACCGAGTCTCGTAACCTCTTCGGGACATTCACAAAGAACACGGCTACCGCGAACCTGACATTTGGCGATCAGATGATGAATGACGCCCATCGCCACATTTGTTCCCTGAAAGACTGGTTTTTTCTGCACCGTACAAGAACAATGACGACGACTGCTTCCACCCAGTTTAAGCCGTTACCGTATGACGTTGACCAGGTTGAAAGTGTCTATGTCACGATCAGCACCAAGCGCTATACGCCAAAGCTCATTACGTCCCGTGAACAGTGGGATCTTTTGAATGTCATCTCGGTAACGTCCGATATTCCAACGTATGCCTTTGTCTATAATGGGGAGCTTGGTCTTTGGCCCATCCCATCCACCTCGAGCAATGTCATCACGGTAAACGCGAAGGTGCGCGTCATTGATCTGTCTATCGTTGACTACACCACAGGCAACGTGTCAGCTATTGCGAACGGAGCTGTGGCTATGACTGGGAGTGGTACAAGCTGGACGGAACGTATGGGCGGGCGCTGGATTAGACTCACTACTTCCAATACAGCCAATACAGGTGATGGCGTATGGTATGAGGTATCTGGTGTCGCATCTGCGACATCTCTTAGCCTTGTGCGCTCCTACGGAGGCACGACGATTGCAGCTGGGAGTGCCGCCTATACGCTCGGCCAAACCTGGCTTTTGCCTGAGGTCTTCCAAGATCTCCCTGTCTATTATGCCGCTGCGGCCTATTGGCTTAAAGAGTCAGACGCTAAGCGCGCTTCTGGCTTCCAAGAGCTTTACGACCAGAAGCTTAAGTCTTTGAAAGAGCAGTATACGGCCCCTATTACGGATCTTGTGGTCGATGATGGGATCAACCGTCAAATTATCAATCCTAACCTTACGATTAGCCTGTAATCTCTTATGGCCTTTTTTGATACATTAAAGACCGCTGCTAAGCTCACAGGGGTTACAATGCGTGCCATGAATCCTTTAGCTGGGCTTGCCTATGACTACGGGAAGAAAGCTCTACAGAGCCCAGCCTCTCCACAGCCTGTCATGCCACAGGATGGGTCTATGCCCCAGATGGGGCCGATGTCTATCCCGCAGACTCCGCCTACGTCTACATCATTTGGTGCGCCTGTCATGCCACAGGTTAAAGCGCCTGTAGCGCCTACCTACGCGCCACCCGTACAGCAACAAACCCCTGGATATACGTTTAAGCCAACTCTAAGCTCCGCCCAGGTTAGCTCTCTACAGTCTTTAGCGAATAAGCCTCAAGAGCAATGGACAGCCACGGATAAGGCGAATTGGGCGTATGGGACGAATAACGGCGCTCTGCCTTCAGCTCGGCCTCCACTGCCTCCAATGGAACAGTCGCAGAGCCAGGGTCAACCAGGCGCTAGTGCTCCAGAGACACAGCCAAAGCCAGAACAGCAACCAACCCCAGAGCTTCCTCCAGAGGCCTCGCCAGAGGCACGTAAAGCGGTTGAGGCATCACAGGCGCTCTATGAAAAGAGTTTGCAGATTAGCCCTGAGGAACTCTCTTCACAGGGAGATTTAGATAAACTCATGGAGTCGGCCCGTAAAGGATTTGTGAATGCACAACAGCAAGCTATCCCGATGGAGTTTATTACCGGCCAGCTCAAGTCTATTGAGGATCGTGCAAACGCACTCGCTGAGCCCCTCCAGACACGTCTCGCCCGCCTCCAGGCGCAACGTACTGCCTCTATTACCGCGTCTAAGTTTGCGCTTGATCGTGCAGACGCAAAAGCCGCAGAAGAAAAGGCAGCCGCTGAGAAAGCGCGCCAGGAGAAACTTGCGATTTCAAAGCCTATCGAAGTTGGAGGGTCCATTGTCCAGCTTAATCCTAAAACTGGGAAATATGATGTTCTCTATCAGGCTCCTGCGAAACCTTCTGATTCTAATGGTTTTACTCTTAGTCCTAACCAGTCTCGTTACGAAAACGGCGTATTAGTGGCAACAGCACCGAGTGCGCCAGGTGCAAGCACTCCAGATGTACAAACCATCAACGGTCAATCCTCCGTATACGATTCTGCTACTGGCACATTCAAGCCGGTGAATTTGCAGCAGGGGACGAGCGCTGAGGCAGCGTTGAAAGCTAAGACCGTTGTTGACTTAGCTACGTCTCTCCTTAACGATCCTGCACTCAACGCAGCAGTCGGCCCGCTCTCCTCTAAAATCCCAACCTTCCAAGGAAATACGGCAGACGTTGAAGCTAAGATTGAGCAGTTAAAGTCTCTTCTTACTCTCGATAACCTAGGCTTCTTAAAGGGGGCTATGTCTGATAGTGATATCAAGCTGCTCTCGTCAGCAGCTACCTCGTTGTCTAAAGGTATGTCTGAGGCAGGATTCAGGGCCGAACTCAACAATATTATTGCTAAGACACAAGGAGCCGTTGCTGGCGGTGGACAGGGTGGGCAATCTATAACACCCGCTGAAATGAACGCACTTAAGGCTCGCTTCCCTGGGTCTAGTGATGCTGAGCTTCTCCAAATGTTGGGAAAAACTAATGTCCCGAGCACGACGCAAAACCGCTCCGGTATGCGTACCGATAGACACAACAACCCAACTGCTATGACGACGGATGTTGCACGTACAGCTGGGCTTGTAGAGGGGCGAGACTATACAGCAGGCGATCCATTCCCAAATAATCCAAACTTACGGACAGCTAATCTTCTGGGGGATCCGGTAGCTACTACAATCCGTGCAATTGACAATATGGGATTCTATACGCAATCGGGTAAGCCACGCTGGGACTATATCGCTATGCCTAAGTCTCAATGGGACAGTTACTCATTGAGTCAGAAAAAGCAGGTTATTGCTCAGATGTACCAACGTGAAGGCGGTTCGGCTCTTAAGAGTTTATTCGCTTAGAACTATATGAATCCAAATGAAGTACAGCAGGCGTTAGCTGAGATAAGAGCGGGCAAATCTAATCCAGCTCCTCAGAAAAGTACACTCGGTAAGGTGGGTGGGTTTGTTAAAGACTTAGCTGTCGGTATCGTGAAGCCCGTTGCTCAGACAGCCGTTCAGTTCCCTCGCGCCTTTGCGTCTGGACTCGCTGGGACAGCTGGAACGATTGCGAGCGCTGTGGGTGGGCAAGGTTCAGTTGGTGAGCGTCTAGGCCAGACGTTAGAACAGAAAGCGCAGCAATACGCCAAGCCTGTACAAGCGCCCATCCTTGGCGAAATTAAGCCACTCTCAGCTGTTCCTAGTGAACGCTCAGCGCTTAGCCAACTTGGGCAAGCTGCGGAGATGGGGTCTAGCTTGCTAGGAGCAAGAGGCGTCGGAGGGGTTGTAAAACAAGCCGGAAAAGGTCGCGTTGGAGGAGCTGTTATTGAAAGCATGCTAGGTGGCGGTGAGACTGGGCTTGCGTCTGGATTCGGTCAGAAGGCACAAGAGGAAGGCGCAACGTTTGGAGATGCAGCTGGTGCTGGTATTACAGGGGGATTGGTAGGGACTGCGATAGGTGCCCCGCTGGGGCTTGCTGGTGGGCTAGCCGGACGGGTTCTATCTAAGACTGTACGTCAATCGCGCGCTGCGAGTGAACTGGTAGATCTTGTTTCCCCAACACTTAATAAGAAGGAGCGTCTAGCGGCACTAGAAGCTGGACGTGGTGTTGAGGGCTTTGTGACTAGGCTCACCCCAGGCAGAGAAGCCGACGAAATTGCTGGAGCTGTGAAAGGTATAGTAAATCCTAAAAAGAGTGTAGTTCAAAATATCAGCGCTCTTAGAACAGGGATTAAAAACGAGGCAGAAGGTCTCATGGGGCGCTTGTCAGCCTATAACAAAGCTTTCTATAGCCCCAATGAACTAAAGGCCGCGCTTAGAAGCACAGAGCGCCCACTTGCCCTTGTTGGTGATATGGACAAGATTTATGGAAAGGCAGAAAGCAAATTTATTGAGTTCGCTAACAAAGAAGCAAAGAATCCAGCAGGCTTATTAAAAGCTCGTCAGAAGTTCGATGACTGGATCGAGAGTCAAATACCAAAGATCTGGGAGGACGCAAGCTACAAGCCATTGCACCAAGCTCTCCGTGACATGCGTAATAACGCTAATACCTTCCTTGACGCACGTGTTCCTAGTGCTGGCTTAAAGGCATCTCTAAAGAAACAAAGCCTTATGTACGATGCACGCTATAACCTGGCTGAGAAGGCAGAGAAGGATCTTGGGAAGAATGTGTTTCAGCGAGCTGCGCATAAGTATCCTAAACTTTCCAGGGCAGTTAAGTATGGAGCGGCGCTAGCTGGAGGGAGTGCAGTTGGAGGATTCTTAAATGACTAACTCTATCCTATGTCTGAACTATTTGGCCATGGTGCTCTCCCGGATCCTGTAGATCATCGTGATATCGCCTTCTCAGCGGTCGCCCCGTTTGATTACGAGCTAGGCTTTGATATTGAACTCCTCCTAGGGTATCGCGTGTTTTGTGGCGATAACATAGCTAAGTTCTGGGGGGGAGGTGGGCGTACCGCTTGGGGTGTTCTTCGCTATAAGGAAATTGTAGATATCGTCCGAAGAGACGGAGTTCCCCATTTCCGCATTCCTGTGAAGAACCAAGGCCAGTCATCTTCCTGTACCGGCCAAGCTCTCTCTTACTATATCTCCGTTCTCAACATGCTTGAGACGGGTAAGTGGGTGGATATATCGGCTCGTGATATCTATGCGTATATTTCTCTTGGTGCTCATGTTGGGGCAAATCTTAGGGATGCTCTTAAACTCGCCGTCGATCGTGGAGCCGCTACGGAGGAACTGGTCCCTAGTTATAAGGAAAATAAGGTACCGAAGAGCGAGGATGATTTCTTGGTTAAGCCTGAGGAGACAGAAGCGATCTTAGCCATTCGTGCGGCTCTGAGTGCTAAAGAATATAGACTCGTATCCGTCACAGACAGCTCTCGGATGGACCAGATGGCCTGGGCGGCATTACAAGGCTTCGGGTGCTACTTTGGCCTGACTGGCACAAATAATGGCACCTGGATGACCCTATGGCCAAAGCCACCCGCTGTGGCGGCTGCTCTCTGGGGCCATGCTCTGTATGCCGGGAAGGTAGGGATTAAAGATGGAAAAAAGTTCATTGGTGACCTGAACTCCTGGGGAGAAGGGTGTGGCAATAAAGGCTGGCAGTGCTTAGGGGAGGACTACATCAACGGAGAACTGTATACTGATGGCACAAAGACGAACAAGCAGAACTTTTTATTCAATCCCTGGACATTAGTCGATAAACCTAATGCTCCCGAACCTACTATGTCAGTCGTAAAGATCATTAAGGACAAGAACAGCGCCGCAGTTGGTTTCTGGCTTCCAGCGCTCTCTGAGGCAGCATTAGACAGTCTCGCGTTTAACTTCGGTATTACGCTCCCAAAGAAAGAGGACGGAACAATGGACTGGGACAAGGCGATTGAAGGAGAGCTTGAACTGAAATAGACAGATAACAAAAACACCCCAGGTATATTGCCTAGGGTGTTTTTTTGATCTCCACGGTGACCTCCGTGTGTAAGGGGCGCACTGTAGAATGATCTTCGTTTATGTAAAAATGCTTATAGACGAGGTTCTTATAAAAAGTACTCCGTAGCATGTTTTACAGTATCAAGAATATAGTATTCTTTTAGAGGCTGCAAATGTTAGTAGATCTCTATCTCAATCCGTGGGTTAGCTTTGTCTATGTCTACATTCTCAAAACGTGGCAGACACCATTTGTCGTCGCTCCATACGCCCGCATTCGTGAGCACGTCCTGGATGCCTTTTGTGTAATTAGCAGCGTCTGAGCGCTTATTAGCGAGGAAGATCTGCACGTAGTATGTCAGCTGGTCTTCAAAAGAAGGATCGTACATCTTAAAACCCTTTGGAATCTGGCCCTTTAATTTCCACTGACATTCCTCTTTCCAAGCTCTGTACTCAGGAGAGTCGATCATTCGATGTTGCCTCCATGCAATAATATGCCGACGGTTATCTGTAGGGCCAAGGGGCAAAGTAAGTTTCATAGTATCAAATTGCCCCAATCCAACCTATTACTACGTTGATTGCTCAACGGCTCTGAGGCGAGGATTAGGGCAGTGATTAGTCTACAGCGAATTAGTTTTCTTTCGCAACTCCGCTATCTTGGCGTCGATCATATCAAGAACAATGTCGATTCCCGTATCTTCTGCGAGCAAGACTAGTCGCGATCTTTCGTCAGTCTCTGTGTCTAGAACCTTCCCGATTTCTTCTTTTTCTTTCCAAGTAAGTTCTCTAAACTCTTCCCAGTCACGTCTTTGCTGCTCCTCTAAAAGCTTTGGAATGTCCTCCTCATACATCATGTGGTCCAGATCCTTGTAGAAGGATAGGTACTTCCACCAGAATGGCGAAGATTGTTCACTCATAAATATCTTTCTAAATAACTCAGTCTCTCTTCTGGCGGGGTGAGGGCGAGGGGGGTCATATTAAGAGCTTTGAGGCCAGTCGTAATTTACGATCTTTACGTTTTCGCCATACTTATCGAAAGCCTCGGTCACATACCAATCATCCGTATATTTCTGGTCGAGCACAGCTTCCTCAAGTGAATCGAATTCTTTCAGAGTGTAGTAAGTACCTTCTGACCTCTCCCAAACCTGAAACCGTTTCGTAAACTTTTTCATACACCTTCATCATCGTTATATCTGAGTTAAGGGGCGGGCTAGCCTCTTGGTACGACAACCATAGTTTTAGCCTCTGTATCGAGCTCAAGAGTGACGTATTCTCCATATTCAAACCAATCTTCGGCAATGTTCATATACTTTTCAACGCGCTTTTCTTTTACCACTTCCGCCTCCTCGTCATCTAGCTTCAAAGTTTCAACCTCAGTTTCAACCGACTCAGTGATAGCGTCTCGCAAAGTATCTGTATCTTTCAAAGTGATCTTGATTTTCATATCTCCTCTCTCGTTAAGTTAAATAAGATGTGTGGGCTAGATCAACTTTTGCAGGTGCTCTATCAATCCTTTTATCTTTCTTTTTGTTCCGTGGTCTAGGTCTTTGATCTCTGTATCAGTTATCGGTTCAATCCCTAGAGCTTGAGATATTCTTTGATGCTGGTACAGGCTAATCGTCTGATTTCCAAGCTCAATATTACTGACACCTGCTCTGCTAATACCAATCTTCTCTCCTACCTGAGCCAAAGATAAACCAGACTCATTCCTAGCATTACGCAATCTCTTTCCGATATCGATGTAGTATAGTTTTTCTTCTCTAGTCATACATCACCCCTTACGGCCAGTTTGCTGGCTGGATGAGTTAGCTCGTGGGAACGTCGTAAACTGTGACCAAAACTCTAGATCAGGACGGCACCTTTTAGTTGCTTCCTCGTCACGTTTGCCCATGTACTGAGTCGTGACGTATTTCCACTCGATGCCACAACCTTTTGTACCGTTCTTAGGTCCATACCCTAGAACTGTTTCGTGTCTCTTTTCGTCGTAGTCGCAGTCTTCATGGCAATTACCGCATGTAGAACTTGATGGGTTAATGATCACTGATTCTTTCATCTTTGGGTAACGCGAGTGCATTGCTATGATCCAGTTTCGATATTTCACATTATTCATAGATTCATTTTGAGTCCTCGGATGGGGTAATACTTCCTGGCTCAAACACCACGTCAGCCACATTACCGTTGTGTTTCAAGACAATCGGAGTAATTGGCAAACTCATTAGAACGCTCTGTGCGTTCTCTTTCATCCCCTCCACCTCTCTCGCCATTTGGAGAAGCTCAGAGGCGTGGTTTCTGAAATATTCCATGACTTCCATATCGTAACGCTTTGTCTCCTCGCATTTCTTCAGCAACTCCTCACCCTGCTCTATAGTGGAAAGGTTCATATTACTTTTTCTCACTTGGTAATCTCTGAGCTGTTAGACCTGCTAGGATGAAGAACCAAACCGCTCCATCTTTTCCAAAGTAAAGCAGCGTCCCAGATACCAGAACACAGATGATTGGCAGGATATTTACGAGGATGTATTTCATGGGGTTTTGAGTGAAGTGAGTTTGGCTTCAATCGCTTTATCGAATAAATCGTAGTAAATATCGTGTTCTCCTGAGTGGCAGCGTGTGCCTATCTTATCTTTCGCAAGCTCTTTCGCCTCTTCCCATGTCTTCACCTCACCCCTCCTTGTCGCTTCTGCGACGATATCTGGGATGATGTCATCTAGCAGAACGTCTTGTTCAACTGTACGCACTTGCGTCAGAAGGTGCTGTAGCTGAGCATTAGCGAGCCACCATTTTTCATTCGTCATATTAGTGTTCGTTAGAGATATGTTCTTGAATCCACTTGAATAGTTTAGAATCCATACAATTCCAGCGCGTGTTGAAGAAGGCTACAAACGCCTCCGCAAACTCCTTTGAACACGTAGGCTCTTCCTTCACTTCTTCGAGCCAAGCGTCCTGGACGGAGAGAGGGATGCCTATAGTCCACAGCTGTTCTTCTTCCGTGTTGAAGAACAACATCCCTTCAAAAGCATCCATTTGGTTATCTTCAAGAAATAACATCGTCCCCTTCTTCGCATACGGATGGTCAAGCTTCAGTCGATAGCGTTTTGGTGGCATAGGGTTATTCGATACCTTCGATTCTTACAACTGCTCTCACGGGTACATTGATCTTGGCTTTGTGGAAAACGCACCAATCGAGTGGTCCAGGCCAACTTCCTTCCGTGAAGTCTGCCAGCGTTTCCGGTTCTGGCCGTTCAGATGTAAACGTGTATCCATCCGTTAGAATTATCTTAAATTTGCTGTACTTTTTAGCACCTTTCAAAGCTGATTCGTGGATCATACATTCTTCACTAGTTAAGTGTTGGATAAGAGGGCTGGGTTTTCGTAGATATTTCCTATGACGACACCTGGTCTAAACACACACGCCGTTAATCCTTTATCTTGCGCGTTCCATCCAATTCCATCCCAATACACTTCAAATGAGCCATGCATATCACATACTTCGCTCAAAATATCCCCCTCATAAATCTCCTTCCCGTTCTTGTCTTTGAGACCAGTGAATTGCATGACATTTGGATTCTCTACGGCCGTTATCACCCACAAAGCCATAGATTCCCATGGAATCATGCGGGTTAGGTTAGGGTCCCAAGCTCTGAACTTTATTTCTCTTTTCATATATCCTCCAGGTTAAATAATCTTCTGCGAGTTAATGTGGAGCCAGAGAGAGGCTAAGGCGTCGCAAAGCGTGTCTCCATCTTCTACAAGAAATCCGTTTAAATTCATGTGATCGCCATACCCCGCAAACCATCCACCTTCTTTGAACCCAGGACATATTTGCAACACATGACCCTTCACATGCTTTGGCATTTCTTCCAAGATTTCACTCGCTAAAGGGGCGGCTACTTGATCCCAGTCTTTTGTCTCATATTCAAACGTGCATAGCTTCTCGAAATGCCATAACACCAAGTCATTACTTTCTTTTGGCTTGCACCAATAAAACGACGCATCTTCTTGCTTATACCCCGCCTCGCGTAGAGCCAAACTCAGAGGGAGGGAGGTGGTGTGGGAGGGAGGCATAGCTACTTCTTCCCTCTCTTTACGTATTCTGCGATGGCGGTTTTGATCCAGCTATGGATCGTCTCGCCATTCAGCGCAAGGAGTGACTTAAATTCTTTGTACAAACTATCTTCTGCGAGGAATGAGATGGAACGTCGTGGCATAAAAAGGTTACTGAGTTATTCGACTCTTCTAGTATTGCATGTGCAGTAAGTAATACAAGTGCATAATGTGCATAAACTGTGGATATTAAAAGTGCCGCCCTAGTAAGAGGGGCGGCTCTCTTTTGTTCTTTGCCTTGTCTTTCGCGCTCGTTTCCGAGCATGGCGCGTCTTGCGACGTCGGCCAGTGGTTGTGGTTATCAGCCCTGTGAGGAGCCGAGGCGAGAGAGTTGCGCCCGATCCATGTTGGCCGGGGTCTCAGCGGTGAGCGAGGGCCGAAGGTCAATGTCCTTGAGACAGACCCGCATGATCCCGACACCGTTGTGGCAGGCGACTTGGAAGTCAGGGCAGTGGTAGGAAATGAGCCTGAGAGCCGGTACTCCCGCAGGAGTTAGGCCCTCGATGGCCAGCTTCCCGTGTCCCTTGACCTCGAACTTCATCGAAGCCCCGTCGTCATCTTTTCCCAGCGCGAACGCCAGTAGAAGTTGCGGTAGTGGATCACCCCGAAGAGCGACCCCATGAGGAGAACTGCGAGGAACTCGCCCATTACTGCCTCCGCAGAGAGTTGTGGTAGCGCCGACGAACTTGCCAGCGCCACAGTACCCGAGGGATGAACTTCATGAACCACTTGTGTCGATTGACCGGCATGAAACCTCCTAGCGTGAATGATGCGATTTGAACGCATGACCGTCCCGCGAATAGACGCGGAGTGCTCTGCCAGGCTGAGCTACACCCACTGTCGTCCAAGAAATAATTTGGTTGGTACCACATGCTGTAGATGCGGTATGAGGGATTTCTTGAACGGCAGCGAGTCCCAACCCCAGAGGGTAGTCCTTGGGTATTGGGTCTCAAGCTGCTTAACGCCTTCTGACGATATATCGTCTATCGTATTATACCATTTCCCCGCCGCCATAAGAGGAGGTGTGTTGCACCTCGTCAGAGAATCCCGGTCATCTGCGGTATAAGCGCGTACATACCACTCTTATCATGATTCTCTTATGGCGGCGGAAGCCCAGTTGCCTGGGCAATCCCGCTTACTTCTTCAACATAGAGTCTACTTAGTATCTAGCCCTAGAATGAGTCTCTTATTCTTTATGTTGCTAAATTCGCTCTTAACTAGCTTTTCTTCCTTCTTTGATCCATTTACAACTAATGAAGTGTTGCGATACCAGCACGACTTGCCATCTTTTGATGGGGTAAGAGTGCAACCAATAGTGTAGCTCACTTCGTTTAGAAACTCTGGAACTAGGTATCCACCAATAGAGATTGAGATTTCTCTGTTTGAGATCTTGCACTTCTGTAAACGAATAGGGTCTAGCCTTGCAAGGATACGCTCACACACGTCTACAATAAACTTACGCATACAGAGCTAAAATCCTACATTCTTTAGATCAATGTCTCCTCCTGCCTTTGGCGTCTTTGGCTTAATCACCACTTCGATAACATCGACCTTTGTCCCGTCTTTCTTTGTCACTTCCTTATTGTAACCATTCCACCAACAATCCTCCCCGTTTACGATCCCTTGTCCTGAAAAGTTAGTGAAGGTAGAACCGTCAGCGTTCTTCCCCGTGCGCTTCCAGAGTGTAACCTTGAGATTTTCCATAGAGTTATTTCTTTGTGACTGGAGATGGTGATTCAAAAGGTGGTTTGTCGTAAGCCGCATGGATGGTTTTTACCATTGATGTGATATTAGGATTCTCTACCAGCGCGCCCAGAGCGTCGAAGCGGTCTTTGGCATAGTATTTCTGCTCAGGCTGGACACGGAGTGCACGCTTTCCAGCGTTATCAATACGCAAGTGGCCTACAACGTCGCAAAGGTTTACCAGTTCTTGCCAGAGATTCGCCTGGAGCATTGGACGGCGCAATACCTGCTCGTCGTCTTTCTCTTCCTTTTCGTGCGCGACGAAGACCACGTGCTTCCCAGAGTCTTTGACCGTCCAGATGAAGCGTCGCATACGATCCTTAGCAGACCCCCACTTCTTCAAGTTCATCTCACCACCGCCCTTTTCAGCCTCTACAAGGAGGTCTAGGAAGGCGCCTACTGGGTCGATAATGACTGTTTCATAATCTTTATTGTCTTTTACTAAGCCCCATGCCTCTTGAACGTCAGACCATGACTTTACGTGGACTACCGGCACATCAATTCCACGTGCTCCAAGGGCCTTAGAACCGTTCTCAGAGTCGATGATGATAGGCTTAGGCGCTGTTGTCGCTAACGTCGTTTTGCCAACACCACCGGCGCTATAGATACATAGGACGAGGGAAGGCGCTTTCGCTTCTGTTGTCCGTTGAATAGAAATAGGCATAGATAATTCCGTATGCAAGAGCTAGATTAGATTTCTAGCTTAGCCATAGGGGTATAAGCCCCCATAGGCCAAGCAAGCAATTACTCTCCCAAATTAGCGAGCGCGAATGCTAGCGCGTCGTGCTTGTGCTTCTGATAATAACTCCAGGTGTATTTGTATTTCATATCTAGTAAGTAATGAATCTATATTCGACTGTTCCTTTCTCGTCCTCTCTCCGGTCTATCTTGCTCTCAACGTAGAGCTCTCGAAGGCGTCTACTCGCGTTACTAGCCTTGTAGCCAGCTTCGAGTGCTCTCCGTTCAATCTCTCCGCCATTCACATACTTAGAAGGTACAGCCGCTAGGAATCGCAGGATGCGATCATTTAGCGAAGGAGCGCGGGACATACAGCGTTAGAATCTCCCCGTTCGTGCTTTAGATTCTTCCATCGTCTTTACCATGAGCTTCTTATGCTCCTCCCAATACTCATCACTCTCTTTGGAGACGTGGAGCGTGATCTGTGGCTTTGCGGGGCGTAGCTCTACCAACTCATCCAAGGGCTTAAAGTATTTATCAAAGAAGGCTAGATTCTCGTCTGTGAGAGGATTTTCCGCGTTTAGCTTCTCTTGGTCTATTGCCATATTAAAAGCAGAGAACGGATGAAGTAACTTCTTTCATAGAGATCTCCTGCTCTTCCTTTGCCATCTCTTCTAAGCAAGCTTCGCAATAGTCGTCGATTGTGGAAACGAGGTTGCCGCATACCGTGTAGTTCTCGCAGGTGTTGATGGGGATGGTGAATTGCATATTGGTGAATGGGTGTGTGGTGAGTAGAGTGTGTGGGGGACAGTCGAGCGGGGAGCCCAGGGGGTCGGATCTCCAGACCATCGCTCGACTGTCAGAAGGTGCAGAGGTTAGTCTGTGCGCTTCATGTCTATACTGTAGCTCTTGCCTCTACACTTTGCAAGTGGAATTATCCACAGTTTTTTTCCTCTTATAGGTCAACCTACGATGGCAGGCGTTACACAAACCATTAGCTTTATGCGTAACATCGGACTTTTTACAGCCACGGCATAGGACATCTATCAATTTGTATACACGTATTTTCATATACGTATCCTACCTCTAGACTCTACAAATATGCAACTACGCCCTCACGATCTGATACTTGATCCTCGGATTGAGATGCGTTCGTGAACGTATAAGGAGAGGCAAGCAATCTGGCTTCGAGAAGAACTTGTGTGCATCTTGCTCTAGATCATTTCTCTGCGCTTCTAAGAGGCCACGGTCAACTACGGGGCCATAGACACGTACGCCTATGTTCTGGAGATATCGACCCGTACCCGCGAACGTCTCTCGCTGGTCAATACGCCAGACATACACGAAGAGCATATAGCCTTGTTCACGAGGCTCAATAGAAGAGCGAAGGAAGACGGTACAAGAGGGAGATCTAGGGAATTTCAGATAGGGAACATCCGAAATGATTTTCTCTCCTCTAGATGGGCCACTGCGTGCACAAATAGCTCTGTATGTAGACGATCTCATAGAACCATTTTACACACTTTCTCAAATCTTATTGTGGACAAGTCTAGTTCACGATCGTGACGACCCGCTCCTTAATACCCCACTTCAACGCTTCTGATTGATCCTCTGTGAAGATATCGAAGGTTGGAAGGCCACGCTTTGCATCAAGATAAGTCGAGTATCGATCCTCACAGGTATAGGTGAAGCCATCGATCATTACTTTCGTCCCAAGCTTCAAATTGCGAGGACAAGCCACAGTCACACCCGCCTTTGTGTCACGGCCAGCAGCTGTCAGACACTTGTTGCCGCTTGGATTATGGCAAGAGTCCTTTCGGGAATACATCGTGACGAAGGCTTTCACTTCTTTGCTCTTGAGCTTCTGGTTCTCGTTATAGAGGTCTTTGATCTTTGAATCTTTGCCCGCATCATCTCCGCAGAAGAACGTATGAGCGCCTAATTTGAGGCAGGGGGCGTCTGAGACGGTCGATGTGGCACTTTGTACCTCTTCTGTACTTGCCGAGGCTGTAGGGGCGTTTAAGCTCATTTGGCCACGGGTGAAGCCAACGATTATGGCAATGGCGAAGAGTGTAAGTAAGAGCTTCTTTCCAAGGCTCATACGCTTTTGTTTAAGAGCAGGGGTAAGGAGGATGTACTTCTTATAGCGGCGTGTGGGGGTGTTCATAGTGTTGGTGAGTATGTGTGAGGAGTGAATCTCCTCTACCTCTCCACAATACCTTGGAAGGCATACCTACAGCCTAATACCGCTTATCTTAGCCATGAAATACGGGGGATAAGGTTATACACAGATGGGGATAGAGTGGGGATAGATACCAAAAAGCCACGGGGTAGCGTGGCTTAAAGGGTTCATCCATCGATTACAGCATCTTCGATCTCGTCGTCTGCCAGGTCTATTTCTGTGATATCTGCATCAGTGGACGGGATATCCCATGACTGCGAGAACTCTCTTTTAGAGAACAACTCTGCAATGCCTGTTATTTGAGCGAGGCGTAGGACCTCGTCCGGTTCCATCCCCAGCTCTTTAGCAATCTTTTTATCCGTCCAGTTCCTACGCTTTAGGTCTAGGACAATGTTAGACATTGCGCCTATCTTATGCTTACCACGGGCACGGTTATGTCGGATTGTGGAGGCTACACGGTCGCCCTTATCGGATCTATTGTCGTTAATGTTCACGACTGGCAGATACCCATGCAAGCGCTGACCAACTTCACTGCACTCTTTTGCGACTCTATTGCGATGGAAACCGTCCACGACCTCGATTACTCCCTCGTTAAAGAAGGAAACGATTGGCTGGGTGTAACCGTCCTCCAAGATTGAAATCTTGAGCAGTTCCATTTCCGGAGGCGCTACCGTGTTCGGGTTGTAGTCGTTAGCCTGTACAGCCTCGCTCTTTACCCATGTAACCATATCAACCGGCTCAGTCTTGAAAGGTGAAACGCTATGGATAGCCTCTCTAAGAGAGTTGATAGCGGTCACTCTGTCATCAATCTCTAACGCTGATAGTTCAGCGATGATGCTAGAAGATAATTCTTGAATAGTCATATTACAGTTGGGTTAATTTCCATTCGTCTCTCTTCCGTTTAATAAGGTTCTGATATCTCTCGTAGGACTCACTCTTTTGCTGGCTAAATCCTAGACCCTTGCACCAGTAGTCATTACGTAGGAGGGACTTACAAACGCGTCTCCATGAAGGCACTTTCTTTTTAGCTTCCAGGACAAGGGACACTTCTTCTGGGATACCGTCCTCGTAGCCTCTCACTATCCACCATCGAATAAACACGGCTATCTTGTTCTCGTAGTGCTTACGCATTGGATCTGGTAATGAGTTGAGGAGGAGAAGACAGAACGAACGCCATGTGTGGCCATCTGGTTTTTCGATCTTCCTGTAACCCATAATATTCCCCGTTTCCTGCACACATAGAGCGCCGAAGTTCGCACCATTCACTCGAGCAACCACCTTTCCCCAGGTTTCAGGCTCGATCAAGTGGAAGAGCCATAGACCTCTCCGCTGATCGTCTCCGTATGGCTGACAGATACGCATTTGGGAAAGTGTAAGACCAGCCTGGTACATCAGGTCATACAGTTCATTGTGTCGTAGTTCCGGCTTCTTGGCGTGGAATGTCCAGATATCCTCGGTCTTCCAGTCATAGATGGGGTAAATGTTGTAGACATGCTCTGTCACGAGCGTTGTGTACTTCTTTTCATCAAGCATTACCTTTCTCGTATTGGCGATTGTTCTGTAGCGGTTCAAACTTTCGTCACATCTGATACCTACTAGACAAGCCGTTCTTTTCCCTTCTGAGTACCATTCACCAAACAAGGGCACAAACTCTTCAAATTCCATCCCTTTCTCGAAGAAGTCAAAGTATTTTTCATCGCTGATCCCTTCGGGTGGCAACTCTCTGATCCAGTTGTGTTTTTTATCCTTGTCCCAGCAGATCCATCGAGGCTCAAAGACACTGACCGCATTTCTTAGAACGATTGGGAGACAGACCCAGAATAACTCTATATGGTCCGCGTATTTCTCTACGACTTCTCGCAAATGATTGATCGTCATTGCGTATTGCCCTTCAAGATCGACTATTAGGACACCTACTTTCCGGTTTCTCTTTATTGCCTCTTCCATCACGAGGTGGATCATTACCGTTGAGTCTTTACCGCCGCTGAAAGAGATGTAGATCTTCTCGAAGTTATCAAATGTCCATCGTACCCGCTCTTCTGCGGCCTGCATTACGTTAGCGTCTAGGTAGGTCTTGGGCATATTCTTCTCTCCAAAGAGTAATAAGTCGGTCAGCTACGTCGTTCGCTCTGTTCTGTTCCTCATCCGTGAGATTCGCCCAAGCCTTCTTTACAGTTCCTTCATTCGATCCATGGTCTAGGCAACAACACGCTTGCCCAAGCCATGACCGTTGATTCCGTGAGGCATTGGATAGGTTCACCCTGACAGCCACAGGCCACTCGATTATGGTCCTTTTCATTGCTCCCGTGAGAGCCTCGACGTTTCGCAATAGGTCGGTGCTTAAAACTTCTTTTTCCTCCGGTTGGGACACATTAGAGTATAAACCGCACTTCACGTCTTCCCAATGCTTATAATGAGCAAATGATCGTTTCATAGGTACAGAAGAGAATTAAACAGCCTTCCTCCCAAAATTCGGATTCCCTACCCGCATTCTTTCAGGCACTGGTGCATCTTCCTCGATCATCAAACGTGCTATGGGAACGCTCAAGAGCTTAACGGGTAACTTCCCACGCTTATACCAGTTCTTCGCGTTCATGGTCTTTATCCCATGCTTATGACACCAGTCTGTTAGGAGAATGAGCATATTTGAATAGATCTTAGAATTTGTTCAGCTACTTGTGGGACAATCGCGTTCCCATACGCTTTGAGCGCGGCATGGCGCCAGCCTCTAGGTCGAGCCATCCATTCGGGTAGCCCATCATCCAGCCGACAAAGTCGGGTTGCAACTTCAGGCCAGTCGTCCTTCCACGCCTGTTTATCGCTTGTCCTAATTTCTCCGCATGAGCCGTCTTCCCGTTGTATTCTTTCCCCTTCAGCATGGTTGCTGTGGCGTCGAACACTTGTGGAGTTGGCAACGATCCATACCCTGTCTCTTCTGTGGGGAGCGCCGACGGCGCAAGCTGGAATAACAACCGGCTGGACTTCGTAGCCGAGAGCTTCCAAGTCAGTGCACACGCTCTCGAATACCATGCCGCTGTCGATACTAAGGATTCCACGAACATTCTCTGCCACGACGTAGCGCGGGGAAAACTCTTGAATGACTCGACGCATTTCTGGCCAGAGGTGGCGGTCGTCGCTTGTTCCTTTTCTCTTTCCGGCTCCACTGAACGGCTGACATGGGAATCCGCCGGTGAGTAGGTCAATACCTGCTGCAACCCCTTCTGCATTACCCGTCCAGTTTCCTTGTCGTACCAGCGTTGATTGTGGTGTGTTGGCGTCTTTCCGTTCTTGTCTACTGGTATCCGATTCTTCCATCCTGGCTCGTTGACTGCTGGCGTTGGTAAGAGTCCTGATATCGTCATAAATGTGCGAGTTAGGCCAATGCTTTTTTAGGATAGCTTGGCAGAATGGGTCAATCTCACAGAAGGTGTGTTCTATATCTGGCCACACAGCTTCGGCTGCGAGAGCGAAGCCACCGATACCAGAGAAAAGATCAAGATGTTTCATCGTCTATACAATACTAGATATAACACACTGTGTCAATAAGCATGGTTAAGCGGTATTGAGGAGTTGTGCACAGGTAGCAAAGCACTTACTTGCAAAGGAGAATGAGAGAGATATAATACTTGTATCGACAGCTTGTCGTCGCCACATCTTTCCCCGTGGTGTTAAAAACGTTTACTGTCTCCGTTCATATCCTTGCTTTACGGCAAGGGGGAAAGTATGAGCGCGGGCAATAGACGTTTTTTATGTTAGTACGACTCTCGAAGGACAAACGGTTTGTAGAATTATACGTAGGCGGGCCCAATGGATGGGATTACGAGTTTGCAAAAGAAGAAATAATGACGAGACGTGGGCTTATTCGGTGGATACACCAGCTTTCTGAAAAGAACTGGGTAACGACCGAACATCTCCGCGAGCTTGTTGAACTTTCAAATTCTCTTGTAAGCGCATGAAATATTTCCAGCCGGACGTCATAGAGGAAGCAAATGGCGTCTATAGAGTTGTTGTTATCCATGACCAATTAAAAGAAGGGGAGTCTACCGGCTCCAGCACGTTCACGTTCAGTGAGATCGAACGTCCGAAGCGGTCTGAGTTCAACGCTTTCGTGGAAGTAGTCGTCCATTTTGACGGAGAACTAGCCAAATTTAGTGGGCGTATCAACCTCGCTTCTCTCTCAAGTCGTGAAGGGTTTGTGCGCTCACTCAACCGTATTGCTAAAGGCAAAAGAGAGTTTGACTCGCTCCTGTCAAAGGCGATTGAGGCGGTTAGCGCAAAACTCAATGATATTCCTCGTTCGACACCCGTCACACAAATTGATCCAATCACGGGTAACTTGATGCTCATGCACCCGTTCCTTACGGATAAGTCAGCCAATCTTATCTTCGGAGATGGATCAAGCACCAAGTCATATATCTGTATTCATATCGCCATTAGCATGGTCTCAGGACTCCCATTTGCAGGGTATACGCCTGCAAAGAAGGTCGGCGTTCTATTCCTGGATTATGAAGATGTTGGTGGAAAGTTCAGTGATCGCGTCAACCGTGTAGCTGGAGGAATGGCGATTAAGCCCACGCTGGAGGATTTAGAGAATCTTCATTATATGAAGGCGAGAGGCATGGCGCTGCATGAAATGGTTAATATCCTGAAGGAAGAGATCTCGCGGCTGAATATCGGGCTCCTAATCATTGACTCGGCTGCTTATGCTTGTGGAGCTGAGATTGAGAAGGCTGAGGCTGTTATTCGCTACTTTAACGCCTTAGACACCATCGGTATTGCCTCACTTGCTATTGCCCACGTTACAAAGAGCTCTACAGAACAGGAGAACAAGGCCAAGGGCCAGCAACACGCTATTGGCTCTATCTACTTCCACAATGGCCCGCGTAATATCTGGAATGTGGTTAAACAAGGTGATGAGAATGACCAAGAGCCGGTTAAGAAGATCTGTATGTTCCACCGTAAGTGTAATGATGCGACTCTTGCACGGCCTATCCCGCTTGAAGTCGATTTCACGAACAAGAGTATCACAGCGATCCGTGTTGGCTCAGATAATGACTGGCAGGACTCAAAGCCACTCCCAAGCAAAATCATCCAGTATCTCCGGAGCGGAGTTAAAAGCCGACGAGAGATTGACGACGAGTTCTCTGGTGAGTCTAAGGAGAGCGTGAAGACCGCTCTAAGACGTCTAAAAAATGATGGCAAAATCATGCAGTTGGGTGGCGATAAGGGCGATTATACGATCAAAAATTAAAATGGCTTAACCTAGCCAAAAACGGAGGGGTTCATGGTTTTGAAAATTTAAGACAAAATTGAAGAGAAAACTAGGAGGGGTTCATCAAAAAACACGATGAACCCCTCCATCGTTTCTACGGCTTAATACAGCTAAGAACAGGGGGGTTCATGCTTTTTAATTCAATCTCAACACAGAGTAGAAAGATATAGGGGGGTTCATATCCCCTCTATATAGGTGAACCCCTCAGTTATCCACAGGTATAGGAAAATGGCTAAAACTACACGTTTCCTATTTTGAGGAATCGGAGGGGTAAAAAGGGGATAATTTGGGCGCGAAAACCAGGGTATGATAAACTATCCCCATGCCCCTTACGCTTTCCCCTGATGAGCTCATGTCTTTCAAGATCATGTGCGCCTTTATCAAGGCTACGAAGAGCGTAGAGCACGAGATTGTCACGACCTTCTGCAAACGCAAGGGAATCAGCGTGGACGAGCTTGTAGACGCTCCCATGAAGGGAGGAACGATTCGGGAGATGCTCACGAGTCATACGCAAGCAGTGAGTGAGATACAGGGAGATGATCAGATTGCACGCATGAAGCGTACGGGGTTAGTGGACGTATCCACAGAGCCAACGTATCCTAGTACTATATGACCCACATATTTCTGATCTCGTGCGCTGTTCTTTGTATGACGTTCCTAGAGGATAGTCAGTGGCGTTGGACTGGGTACTTCATCCTATTGGAGCTTGTTTATTTAGCCATCAAGTTTAGCTAGTTTTTAGACAACCATAAGCATTTTATGCGCCCAACCGATTACAAGCCTGAGTATTGCAAGATAGCAGCGGAATACATCGCCGAAGGGCATTCGATGGAAAGCCTCGCTTGGAAGCTTGGCGTTATTCGTCAAACTGTCTACAACTGGAAAGAAATCTATCCAGAATTTGCAGAGGCAGTTGCTGTTGGTTTTGATGGAAGGCAAGCCATGGTTGAGAGCACCCTTAGAGATAACGCACAGCAAGGTGTTGGCAATGCGTCATCCGCTATCTTCCTCGCAAAGAACTGGGCAAGTATGCGTGATCGCATGGAAGTAGACAGCAACGTGAAAGCAGCAGTTGAGATTGCTGATAAGCACGATCCAAAGCTTGCATCTACTGTCTTAGAGTTCGAGCAACGACTACGTGAGTTGATCGCTCGTAAGCCAGATGCTTCCCAAGAATAATAGAAGTGCATTATACTAGGTTATGGCAATTAGCCATTTAATCCTTAGTTCATTTCTATGTCAGACCAGAGCAACGATCTTGATTTGTCGAAGCGTGTAGAAGCTTTCAATAAAGACTTGCAGCCACTCCTTGGCAAATACAACCTAGGACTCGGTGTAGAGCAGTACATCACTCCACAGGGCACGATTGCGGGCCGTGTCGTGATCGCAGACGTTCCAAAGCAGACTGAGAAAGTAGAAGCAGCAGAATAGTCTCTATGTTCTATCTTGGCCTTCTCACAGGCTTAGTTATTGCACTCCTCGTTATCGCAACGCTTGCGTACTTCAAAGTACCCGTAGAGAAAGCCGTACTCCAAGCAGAACGACGTGTGTCCTCAAAAGGCCCTAAACCAAAAGGGTTTGTCGTGATGCCTACAACTGAGATTGATGATGCGAGACAGGAGATTATTGAGCGCAACTCTAAGTTAGGAAAACCTACTAAACTAGCAGACCTCTATGACAAAGACCTCTAAGATTATCCCTCGTGGAAAGCAGATTCTTGTACAACCAGATGGCGATGCTGCGAAAGAATCCAAGTTCGGCATCCTTACGCCTTCAAGTGTTGAAGAAGACAAGAAAGCGATTGGCACCGTCAAAGCAGTTGGATCAGACGTAAAAGACGTATACATGAAGCCAGGCAAGCGTGTGATCTACGGCCTGTATGCTGGCGAACGTTTGAAGCTTAAAGAGAACGAGAAAGACGTGGAGTACGTGCTTTTGTTTGATGAGGACGTTCTTGCGTTCCTTGAGTAAGCATTATGACTTTGTTTTGCTCTGGTTGTGTGAGAGACACGGATGAGAGCTATTTTAGTCCCGCAAATCGATATATGAGCTTTGAAGGAATGAAAAGCAGATATTGTTGGGTATGTGAGGATAAACGCACTAAGGATGAAAGTCTATGCGCTACACCTCAGACTTAGGGTGTCGCTATCGGAATGTGCCGCATGACATCACCATCGTGTCAGAGAACCCTCGTGTGAAGCTTGAGGTCTGTATGATCTGCAACAAGCGTTTTCGGTGGAATAAAGGCTATAAGGGGCGTACTGAGAATAACGAATATCTAAAAGTACACGTCCGTAACTTTGCCCAGAAGCACGGCCCTACTAAGCGCATCTATAACCGTATTTATAATCCAGAATCATTCATTATTAGCGTATGAGTCAAACAGACGTAACACTCGTGCAAGAGAAGACGTTCGACGTTATCAAGTCCGCCGTTAACCAGCTCGTGAACTTCGTGAAGCCTACCTATGGGCCTGCGGGAAACAAAGTCATCATCTCGAAGGTCACTCATGCAATCGTTGTAGATGACGGCGTACAGATTGCTCGTGACTTTGAACTCCCAGACAGCGCGGAGAATGCGGTTGTAAAGGTTGTGCGCGAGGTCGCTATCAAAACAAATGATCGTGTAGGGGATGGCACCACATCCTCCCTTATCATGCTCCAGGCGATCATCAATGAAGTAGCCCGCTTGGGCAAAGGAGACGGGCAAGGTATCTCACGCGAACTCTTGAAGGGCTTAGGTGAAGTGAAAGAACAGCTCACAAAGAGCGCGAAGAAGATTACGTCTAAGGAAGATTTGAAGAAAGTAGCACGCGTCTCCTTTGATGACGCGAAGATTTCAGAGATGATCGCAGATCTGTATTTCAAAATGGGAGCAGATGCCACAATCACCATTGACCGCTCTCCCACGATGGATACGAGCGTTGAGACATCAGACGGGCTTACAATCAAGAATGGCTATATCAGCCCATACATGATTACGAACCCTGAGCGCATGGAAACGGTGATAGAGAAGCCCTATATCCTCTTCACGGATTACCGCATTACAGAGGCAAACGATCTCCTTCCATTGATGAACAAGCTAGCAGAGAAGAACATCCGGGAGCTTGTGGTCATTGCTGAGAACATGGAAGGAACGGCTCTCGCAACGGCTGTATTAAACAAGGTTCAAGGGAAGTTCCTGACGGTGGCAGTGGTCGCACCATCAGACAATCGCAAGGTATCACTTGAGGACATGGCCCTAATGACGGGCGCGCACATGTTCACGGAATCGAAGGGAGATAAGCTTGAGAATGCGGAAGTAGAACACTTGGGCCGTGCCGCCCGCTTTATCTGCCGTCGTACAGAGTCTGTCATTGTTGGCCCTAAGGGCAAGAAAGCAGACGTGAACGCTGCTATTAGCTCATTGAAAGAGTCTATTGCAAACGAGACAGATCCATCCCGGAAGAAAGAGGCCACAATGCGCCTTGCTGCCATGACAAACAAAGTAGCCGTCATCAAGGTTGGAGCGCCTACAGAGAATGAACAACGTGCCTTGAAATACAAAGTAGAGGATGCCGTGAATGCCGTTAAAGCTGCCTATAAGAACGGTGTTGTATGTGGCGCTGGGCTATCCTTACAGCGCTTGCACACGTCTTCGTCAATCCTGAACAAAGCCCTCAAGTACCCACATCGTCAGTTACTCGTGAACATGGGGATTGATGAGGAAGAGACACTAGGGCCTAATGAGGCCTACAACGTCGTTACAGGCCGTATTGGGAACTTTATGGATATCGGCGTCGTCGATCCAGTCGATGTGCTTATTGCGGGCGTTGAGAGCGCTGTATCCATTGCGTCCATGCTGGTCACAAGCTCTGGGATCATTTGTGAAGCGCCTAAAAAGGTAGAGACACCAACTCAGTAATATGTCTCAGGCCCACGATTTCCTGGAATCAACCGCCAAGTTACTCGTTGACTCGCCTGAATCTGTATCCATTGTAAGTACCGTTGATGATATGGGGACGCTCTATACCCTCAAGGTAAAAGCGTCAGAGATTGGGCTAGTAGTAGGGAAGCTTGGCGCAACAGCGAATGCACTCCGTACGCTCCTCAGAGCCATTGGCTCAAAGGAAAAGGAGAGCGCACATCTACGCATCCACGATCCAAAACGTAACAGCGAATGAATCAGTCTGCGTTAGCACAACTCTCTATCCATGCGTGGATTCAAGAGAACAAGATAAAGAATGAGAAGGGTGATGCAATAGACTTTACTAATCACCTTTTCTTGTACGATATCTACAGAGACCAATCCGCGCACCTTACTGCAATGAAAGGGGCGCAGGTTGGTTTCTCTACTCTTGCGGTATTGAAGAATCACTTTGATGCAAAGCGGAATAAGATGGATATTATCTATACGCTCCCAACAGATAGCGACGTAAATATCTTTGTGGGAGGTAAGGTAAACCGTATTATCGCCAATAATCCGACGATGATAGAGGATGTGGCAGACAAGGACTCAATTGAACAAAAGCGGGTGGGGGAATCAATGATCTACTTTAGAGGCACTTGGAGCAAGAAAGCGGCAACAATGGTCACAGCTGACCGCCTTGTACACGACGAAAAGGATAGCTCAAAGCTCGACGTGATCTTTGACTATCAAGCTCGCTTGCAACACTCCAAGTTTAAGCAGGTCCATACCTTCTCCCACCCATCTCTCCCAGACGTAGGCGTCCACTCAGACTGGCTACAATCAGACCAGAAGCATTGGTTTGTGAAGTGCCCACATTGTTCCTTTCAGCAGTTTCTCTCTTGGAATACAGAAGACCCGCGCAAGATGAGTATCGACATGGATAAGCTCCAGTATGTCTGTAAGAAGTGCCGTAAGGTTCTCCCAGACTGGGTACGGGCTAATGGCCAGTGGGTAGCAAAGCACCCAGGCAAGGAATGGTCTGGGTATTGGATCCCATTACTTCTCTCACCCCTTACCAGTGCCGCTGACCTCGTAAAGAAGTACAGGCACCCAGATACAACGCTTGAGTTCTTCACGACAAAGCTCCTAGGACTCCCATATGCAGATGGGGCCTCCAAGCTCTTGCGTGAGGACTTCATGGCGAACATAACAGGCTCTAAATGGGCTCCAGGACCAGAGGAGCGGGTAGTGATAGGTATTGATACCGGATTACGCCTTGATTACGTCATAGGGAATGATAAGGGCTTATTCCATGAGGGAGACTGTGAGGATTACGACGTCTTAGACAGCTATATGCGCCGGTGGCCTAAGGCTATTGCGATCATCGACCAAGGCGGTGACTTGATTGGTAGTCGCAAGTTCCATGCACGCTGGCCTGGTCGCGTATATCTCTTAGCGTTTGGAGGAGAAAAGAAAGGGATGGAACTGATTACCTGGGGGAAGAGCGACGAACACGGCTCTGTCTCATGTGATCGTAACCGCATGATCCAGCTCGTGATTGACGAGTTCCGCACAAAAGCTATTCCAGTGCATGGATCAGAGGAGGAATGGTTCGACTACTGGACTGACTGGAACCACCTTTCGAAGATGAAGGTCATAGATCCAGATACAAACCAAGTACGAGGCTATAAGTGGGTGCGTAATGGGCGTGACCACAGAGCACTTGCAACCGTCGCCTGGCGCGTGGGAATGGCTAAGTTCGCTGGCTTAGGAAAGATTCTGAAATCATCTCCTATTATTAAGCCAAATAGCTATTTCATTGAGCCAGATAATACTGTGAAGATGCACGTGGATGATTTATTCCATCGAAATGAGGATGGTGAGGGCGACTGGAGATTAGATTAATTGTACGAGTTACGATTTGGCTGGTATTATATTGGTATAATTGAATACCCCATCCCTCTGCTTAGCTCGCGCTTTACAGAGGGGTTTTTATTTTATACATGCAAGATATCCTTACAGCGGGTTACGAATCTCTTGGAGCAGATATTAACAAGGTATCTGGTGATGTTACGAATGAAACACAAGAGGGTGTTGTTTCAACCCTCCTCCCAGAGTTGACACTTAAAATGGATGAAGAGGAGCTTATTGAGCTTTTTGATAAGCGTAAGAGAATCTGGGACGAGTCAACCGCTAAGCAGGAATGGATCAAACAGGGAGACGAAAACGAGAAATACTGGCTAGGGAAACAATTCGAGGATGGCCGCGTGGGTGGCAAGCGCCCGATGGTAGACAACCTTATCTTTGAGTGTTTAGAGACCTTCCTACCACAGGCAACCCGTCGTAATCCTGACCCAATGGTCTCTCTTGGGTGGGGAGAAGAAGAAAGCTCAGCGTCAGACGAGTACATGAGCAAGGTGAAAAAGTATCTAGCTATTCTCTCAGACAAGAACTGCGTGCGCCGTAAACTCGCTAAAGTAGCGCGTCATTGGAGTATTTACCTCTTGGGAGCTGTGAAGTATGGATGGGACTTGGATAAGAACATCCCAACGGTTCGTGTTGTACGTCCTCGAAAGCTCATCCTAGACCCAGAGGCCACGATTGATGAGGACGGATATACAGGGTCTTTTGTTGGGGAGATACGTAAATTAGAGGCTGGGTTGATCCTCGATGTGATGAAAAAGAATGGAGGCTCAAAAGAATCTGCTGACTTCATCAAAGAAAAGGTCAAAAATGATACGGCTACAGAGATACAATTCGTGGAATGGTGGACGCAACAATACATGTGTTGGACGCTCGGGTCTCATGTGTTGATTAAGATGAAGAACCCGCACTGGAACTACGATAAGACCGAGACACCACAAGTCGAGGACATCAATTCGCCAGGGGTCACAGTGGACGATTACGGAAACACAACCGCTGAACCTGTAGACATTAAAGGCATTAACCACTTTGAAGTGCCGAAGCTTCCCTATGACTTCCTATCTGTGTTCAATCTGGGAGATCAGCCGATGGATAAGACCTCGCTTATTGGTCAGAACCTAGCCAACCAGGACTTGCTGAACAAGAAAAACCGTCAGATCACAAAGAACACAGATTCAATGAATGGGGGCATGATCGTATCGCTTGAGCGTTCCGGCCTTACAGAGACGCAAGCACGAGGCGTTACGCAAGCATTACGAGACGGAGGAACGATTGTTGTCCCTTCTGGGAACCCTCAAGAGGCTATCTACCGCGCTTCAGCGCCTCCATTACCAGGAGATGTGTTTAACCAGCTCATAGATATGCGCTCGCGTATGCGCGACATCTTCGGCACGCGTGGATCAACTCCAGCGGGTGTACAGAGCGAACAGACGGTGCGCGGCAAGATCCTTTCTCGTGGGCTTGATACAGACCGTATCGGTGGAGGAATCACAGAGTTCTTGGAACAGCTCGCAGATAATATGTACAACTGGATGGTCCAGCTCTTGTACGTGTATGACGCCAATTTCCAGTTTGTAACAGGTGCTGAACCTCCTAGGATTGAGATTTCGATCAAAGAAGGATCTCTCCTCCCAAAGGACTCAACAACCATTGCGAACCAGGCAATCGAACTCTCGACCCAAGGCAAGATGTCCACGATCGATCTCTACAAGCGCCTTGAGTATTCAAACCCTGAGGAACTAGCCGCGAACGCCTGGCTTGAGCAGAACGCCCCAGAGATCTTGTATCAGGACAATCCTATGGTCATGCAAGCGATCCAGATGAAGCAGCAAGCCGCACAGCTACAACAACAAGCTCAGTCTGAGGCGGAGATGCAAAAGATGGACATCCAGCACTTACAAGGAATGCAAAGAGATCAGGGGAAGATGCAAGCAAAGAGTCAACTAGATCAGGTGAAGGTTGGGCCAGGCATGAGCTAACGCCTATGTAGTAACAACCAAGAGTCGATTCGTTTCCCTCGACTAAAAACAATGGGCACGC
>CXWK01025604.1_pt2 | contig 39731 bp, 38 predicted proteins | sample 590851 | NCBI WGS metagenome assembly CXWK01 (sample SAMEA3498364, study PRJEB10139) | wastewater metagenome | biome: wastewater treatment plant; material: activated sludge | place: Denmark | collected 2014-08-01
GTGTTTAGAGTTACAGTAACTGCACCAGAAGCTGCATTGAAGAAACAATTATCAGTAGCAGTAGGAACACTAGCTCCACTTGCACCACCTGAGGTTGCTGACCATCTAGCAGTACTTGTATCCCAGTTTGCAGTACCTCCTACCCAGTATCTGTCAGCTGCTCCTGCTAAAGATGGAAAAACAAAGAAAACACCTACAAAGAATATAGTGTAAATGAAAAAATTTCTGAGAGAACTCATGAATCTATTTTAACATAATTATAAAAAATGACTACTTTCTCTTTAGTACTTTTTTCACCGCCTCTTTAATAGAATTTTTATCCATTCCGTAGTGTTCGATGAGTTCGTCGGGCTTGCCGGACTGGCCAAATTTGTCGTGTACGCCGATAAATTCGATAGGTACAGGAAAATGTTGCGCTAAAACTTCAGCCACCGCCGAACCCATGCCACCCATAACTTGATGTTCTTCTACGGTCACAATTCTTCCCGTTTCTTTTGCTAAGGCTACTATTCCCTCCACATCTATCGGCTTTATAGTTGCCAAGTTCATCACTTTTATTTTTATGTCTTCACTTTCTAATTCTTTCGCCGCAATTATGGACTGATATAGTAGTGCACCTGTCGCAACAATTCCCACCTCGGCCATTCCTACATCTGGCAACCAGAAAATTTCACTCTTACCGAGTACTACCGGAGTTTCTTCAGTGGTCATGATCGGAGTTTTTTCTCGAGCGAGTCTCAAGTATGCTGGCTTACCACTTTTTGCGAGTAGCTGTGTAATTTTTTTTGCCTCTAGTGCATCACAAGGAGAAACAACATCCATATTCGGAATGGCTCGCATGATAGAAATATCTTCGAGCGCTTGATGCGTTCCCCCATCTGGCCCCACAGAAATTCCAGCATGAGAACCAACTATTTTTACAGGTCTATCATTATAAGCAATAGTAGTGCGAATTTGTTCCCAATTTCTTCCTGGGGAAAACATTGCATATGAAGAACAAAAAGGAATTTTCCCCATCGCCGCCATACCGGAAGCTACTGTTACGAGATTTTGTTCAGCTACTCCGATTTGCGTAAATCTCTCTGGGAATTTTTCTTTAAAAAAATGCATCTGGGTAGACTCGGTCAGGTCCGCACACAGTGCCACCACATTTTCATCAGCTTCGCCCGCTTTTGCTAGACCCTCGCCAAAACCACGACGAATAGGAACTTGCTCGACATCGTCATTAAATAATTTTGTATTAAGTTTTAGTTGGGGATTTAACATACTTTATAACTTTTAACTTACTATTGGTGTTCAGATTTTATCTGTCCACCAAGTGTGCGGAGCTCTGAAAGTGCCATTTTGCCTTCCTCTTTGGTTGGAGGTTTACCATGCCATTTATAATCACGTTCAAATTCGTGCACACCTTTTCCGGGTATTGTGTGCGCAATTATCACTGTCGGTTTTCCATACACAGAATGCGCTTCACTCACGGCTTCGTTGAGTCCCTGAAAATCATGACCACCCACTTCTATGACATGCCAATTAAACGCTCGCCATTTATCTACCAGCGGTTCCAGCGGCATAGTGTCTTCGGTAAATCCATCTATTTGAATATTGTTTCGGTCAACGATGGCGATCAAATTTCGCACTTTCATTTTCCCCGCGAGCATTATAGCCTCCCAAGAATTTCCTTCATCTAGTTCACCATCACTCATAAAGCAATATATAAATCTGTCACCATCTTTTTTATCTATTCTGTCAGCAAGCGCCATACCTACAGCCTGCGAAAGTCCGGCACCAAGTGGACCGGAAGAATTTTCTAGCCACGGCATAAATTCTCGGTGTGGATGTCCTTGCAAACGACTGCTGAATTTTCGCAAAGTTTTTAATTCCTCCAGCGGAAAATATCCAGCGTGCGCCATGGTGGCATACAATACGGGGCAGATGTGACCATTTGATAGAACTAATCTATCGCGCTCCGGCCAAGATGGATTTTTAGGATCGTGTTTTAAAACGTGAAAATAAAAAAGTGTAAAAATATCTGTCATTCCTAGCGGACCCGCAGTGTGTCCGCTTCCCGCTTCCACTAGCATAGAAATAATACTCTCGCGAATACTATTCGCTTTGAGTTTCAGCTCGTTTGTTTTGTTGTCGGATAAAAATGCCATTATTAAATTTGCTTAAACTCTTCTACTGTACTTAGTATATCATCTGAGTTAAAAATAGCCGAGCCGGAAACGAGGCGTGTCGCACCTGCGTCGACTAATAGTGGGGCTGTTTCCAAATCCACTGCCCCATCTACTGATATGACGAGGTCGGAATACTTTTCTTTCAAAGTTTTTATGTGCTCTAAACACCTCTCATCAAATTCTTCACCTTGAAAACCAGGATTTTCTATACCCATGACTTGCACAAAATCCACATTTGAAATCATTGGAAAAATTGTTTCAACTGGAGTGGTAGTATTTATTGCTAAACCTATCTCCACTACATCCCGCACATAACTATCTATACCCTCTAAAAAGTTTTTAAATTCTTCCAAATCCCCCACTGCTTCCACGTGAAAAACCAACCGTCGTGCACCTAGTTTGGTATACACGTCAAAATTCTCCACAGCCCCTAATACCATCAAGTCTAATTCAAAATCAATATCTTCCCAAAAAGGCAAACCTTCTTCTTCATTTAAAATTCGGCGAAAATGTAAATCAAAATCGTTCTCTAAAAATTCTGAATCTAATGATTCAGCGCGAGACATAAAAGGCCAAGTCATATTTTTTACAAACACCCCGTCACAAATATCTATCTGCACCACTGGCACCACGCCTCGCACCAATGCAATTTTATTTTTCAGGTCTTCGTAATTTTTCGGCAAGACTGCCGGAATAACTTCAGCCATTATTTTAAAATTTGATCTATCTTTGCTAGTCGGCGAATATGACGTTCACCTTTACTATACGGAGTAGCCAACCAAAGATTTACTGAGCTAATTGCTTCTTCAGGAGTAAAAAATCTAGCCCCCAAGGACAGTACATTTGCATCATTATGTTCTCTAGACCGAACTAATACATCAGCTTCGTCGTCTACGACTGAATGCGCCTTTCCGTAATAAACTATTGCTCGCACGTGAGGAAATTTATTTGCAGTAATAGCTTCACCTTCACCTGTCGCACCTAAAACAATACCTCGAGAATGTTCAGGGTCTTTGGAGACTTCCTGTGCCACTGGTATCACAAAGTCTGGATAATCATCGTCTTCAGTGTACTCAAATGCACCCTTGTCTACCACATCGTGACCTTGAGCCGTGAGTGATTTTACTATTTCTTCTTTGAGCACATACCCCGCATGATCCGTACCAATAAATATTTTCATATCTTTATTTTCTTTTGTTACTAAATAGTGTTACCTGTTTTAATAACATGATCTACTAATGTATAAGTATACCCCATTTCATTGTCATACCAACCCATTACTTTAACTAAATTGCCGTCCACAACTCTGGTCATCTTCAAATCCGCCATTGATCCATAACGGTTTCCCAAGATATCAGAAGAAACTAAATCCTCTTCAGTAACCGCAAAAATTCCATCCCACCTTTTTTCTTTGGATGCTTTCTTTAAAATTTCATTTACTTCCTCCGCTGTAGTTTTGGTCTTAGAAATAAATGTCACGTCGACGATTGATCCAGCAGGTACGGGTACACGGATAGAGATACCATCAAATAGTCCTTCAAGCTTAGTAAAAGCTTTAGTTACAGCAATAGCCGCGCCAGTAGAACTCGGCACGATATTTTGTGCCGCTGCTCGCCCTTCACGTAAATCTTTTTTACTCGGACCATCCACAAGTGACTGACTGGCAGTGTATCCATGCACAGTATTTAAAATAGCTTTTTCGATTCCTAGAGTTTCATCGAGAATGGCAATAAGTGGTGAAGCCGCGTTTGTAGTACAAGAAGCATTTGAAGTAACATCACAAGTTCCAAATTTTTCTTCATTTACGCCAAGTAAAATAGTTTCCCCTTTTTCAGTGCCATCACCCTTTGCTGGTGCAGAGATCACAACTTTTTTTGCTCCCGCATCAATGTGCACTTTTGCTTTTTCATAACTTGTGAACAGTCCAGTGGATTCTACTACCACATCCACACCTAAATCTCCCCAAGGTAATTTACTCGGATCTTTTTCAGCTAAAACTTTTACAGCCTTACCATCAATATCTATCTCTTGTCCTTTTACTTTTATATCATGTCCCCACTTTCGATAAACTGTGTCGTATTTTAAAAGGTAAGCCATATTTTCCACACTGCCGAGGTCGTTCACTGCCACGATTTCAATTTCCGACCTATCCCAAGCAACTTTTAAAAAGGCTCGCCCAATCCTGCCAAAACCGTTAATGCCAACTTTAATTGTTTTCATGACTATATTGTATATGTTATTATGAAAAAATGGAAGCAACCGAGAAGAAAACAGCGCAATTCGTCCACTTGCATACCCACTCGCACTATTCCCTACTAGACGGGCTTTCCAAGCTTGAGGATTTAGTGGATTTGGCTAAAAAGTTCGGCATGCCCGCACTAGCCATTACCGACCATGGAAACATGTACGGTGCTATCGAATTCTACAAACTAGCTAAAAAGGCTGGTATCAAGCCGATAATCGGAGTGGAAGCTTATGTAGCAAACAGAAGTAGGCATGACAAAGAGCCGGGTGTAGACAATAAAAGGTATCACTTGATACTACTAGCAAAAAACAAACAAGGTTATGAAAACTTGATGCAGTTGGTCACCTTGTCGAACCTCGAAGGCTATTATTACAAGCCCCGCATGGACAAGGAAATCTTGCGAAAATATTCTAACGGAATTATCGCCTTGTCTGGATGCCTAGGTGGAGAACTCGCTCGGGCTATCGCTAGTGGTGATGCGAATAAAGATTACAGTGAAGCCGAAAAAGTTATAAAAGAGCACCAGGATATTTTCGGCAAAGAAAATTATTTCCTAGAAATCCAAAAACACGCAAAGATGCCGGAAGACAAAGCTTTTCGTGAAGGTGTAATCGCGCTTGGTAAAAAATTTGATGTACCGTTGGTAGCAACAGTTGATTCTCATTATGCTCATGAGGACGATAATAAAGCCCACGATACCCTGCTTTCTATTCAAACAAACTCTGACGTAAAAAATGAAAACAAATTCACTTTTGGTGAAGATGATTTTTCTTTTATCAGCACCGAAAAAGCAATCGAACTATTTAAAGATACACCCGAAGCTATAGAAAATACTGTCAAAATTGCAAACATGTGCAATTTAGAACTCGAGCTCGGCAAATGGGTTTTCCCAGATTATAAAATCGAAGGAGGCCTTACTGCGGACGAAAAATTGCGGGAGCTAGCCTATGCCGGATTCGAACGTCTAGAACTCAAGGAAACTCCTGAGATAACAGAACGAGTAGAATACGAACTAAAGGTCATTCGCGACAAAGGTTATTCACCATACTTTCTAGTGGTGGGAGATCTGTTGCGTTTTGCTAAAGAGCGGGGAATTCTCACTACTATCCGAGGATCAGTGGCAGGTTCGATGGTTACCTATCTAATAGGTATTACCAATGTGGATCCACTAGAATATAAACTCCCTTTTGAACGCTTCCTTAATCCATTCCGTCCCTCTGCGCCGGATATCGATATGGACTACGCCGATAATAGGCGCGATGAAATGCTCGAATACGTAAAAGAAAAATATGGTAAAGACCGAGTAGCCCAGATTGGAACTTTTGGTACCATGATGGCCCGTGGAGCGGTGCGTGATGTCGCTCGAGCTCTAGCCTACCCATACGCTGTGGGTGACAGACTCTCAAAAATGATTCCCATGGGTTCTCAAGGTATGCCGATGACAATAGACAGTGCCCTCGAAATGGTTCCAGAATTACTCAAAGCTTACAAAACAGAAAAAGATACGAAAGAAATTTTAGACCTCGCCAAAAAACTGGAAGGTTGTGTGCGCCATATCTCCGTACACGCAGCTGGCGTGGTGATTTCGCCGAAAACTCTGACTGAATATTCTCCACTTCAATTTGACCCAAAAGGTGAAGGCAAAGAAGAGGGTAAAATAATAACTCAGTACAACATGCACAGCGTGGAAGATGCTGGGCTTTTAAAGTTCGACTTCTTGGGAATTCGAAACCTGGCTATCTTGTCCGACAGTATCAGTCTTGTAAAAAAATTCTACAACATAGATATAGATATCGATCGTATCCCACTCAATGATAAAAAAACTTTTGCACTTCTGGCTAAAGGAGAAACTGAAGGTCTCTTCCAATTAAACGGTGCTGGTATGACCAGATATTTAAAAGAATTGAAGCCGACATCCATCCACGACATCAATGCCATGGTGGCACTGTATCGCCCAGGGCCGATGGAATCCATCCCAGAATATATAAAACGTAAACACAATCCAGCACTAGTGCGATATTTGGATCCGCGAATGAAAAAATTCTTGGGTGAATCTTACGGACTCATCGTATATCAGGACGACCTGCTTTTTTGTGCGATAGAACTCGCTGGATACAACTGGGAAGAAGCCGACAAATTCCGTAAAGCAGTCGGTAAAAAGATTCCGAAAGAAATGGCGGCGCAGAGAGAAAAATTTACCGAAGGAATAATAAAAAATGGACAGACTCCTGCCTTTGCCGAAAAACTCTGGAAACTATTTGAACCGTTCCAAGCTTATGGATTTAACAAAGCACACGCGGCATCCTACGGAAAAGTTGCTTACCAAACAGCTTACATGAAAGCCCACTATCCAGTGGAATACATGACCTCCATCCTCACAGCAGAATCAGGAGATGTGGAAAAAATTTCTGAAATAATTAAAGAGTGCAAGAAAATGAATATCCCTGTGCTCCCACCAAACATAAATGAAAGTTATGGGGGATTCACTTGCCTACCGGAAACTGCCGACACAGTCATAAGTAGTGAAAATAAAAGTAAGAAAATTCGTTTTGGATTTTATACAATAAAAAACCTCGGTACTGATATTTCAAACGCTATCATAGCCGAACGTAAGACTAATGGTAAATTCAAATCCGTCAGTGATTTTCTAGACAGAATCAAACACAAGAATTTAAATAAAAAATCTATGGATGCGCTCATTAAATCTGGATGCTTCGACGAATTTGAGGAACGTGGAAAAATGATCGGCAATATGGAGGAAATGCTGGCTTATAATCATGAAGGTAGTAAACAAAATGCTAACCAAGTTTCACTTTTCGGCACCACCACAAATACCAAAGCCCCAGAATTTAAATTTAAAGATGCGCCAGAAGCCACTCAAATGGAAAAATTACTTTCCGAAAAAGAATTACTGGGGCTTTATATTTCAGGGCATCCACTAGATCGACTGCGTGAAAAACTCGAAGGCCGAAATATAAATATTAAAAAAATAAAAGAAGGCACCGATATAAATGTCGGCAATGGCCGTGAAGTAACGATTGCAGGGATCATTGAGAGTGCACGTGTAGTCATCACTAAAAACAATGATCAGATGGCATTCCTACGCATTGCCGACCTTACCGAATCTATCGAAGCCGTCTGCTTCCCTTCCATATACAAAGAATTTGCTACCGTCATAGTACCCGAAAAATGCATAGCGCTGACTGGAAAAGTTTCCAACAAAAACGGCGAAAAGAGCATCATTATAGAAAACCTGAAGGAGGTTTAATTAAACGCTCTAATTAAACAGAGACATCGCCTTGTCTTTGCCTTCAGCAAAAATCATTTCTATAATTTCAGCTATTTTTTTAGATTGCTTTTTAATCAACTCTAATTCTGGTTTTTTAAATCCACCAAGTAAAAATTTTAGTACATCTTTTTCTCCGTGAACTTTTTTCATTTTGCCATTAGCTGTAGCCGGAGAAATACCTACGCGAATTCGTAGAAATTCTTCTGATTTTAAAGATTTAATTATCGAACCCAAGCCATTATGCCCACCACTGGAGCGATTGAAGGAAATTTTCATTTTTCCAAGCGGTAGATCAATATCGTCATAGATAACTATCAAGTTCTCTAAATCCTTTTTAGTTTTGACAAGTTTAGCCACAGCGGTGCCAGACTTATTCATGAACGTATCAGGAGTAAGAAATTTAATCTTGCTATCCGACATTTTATTTTCTAAAATTCCAACCAAAATCCGCCCCGCATTATGTCGCGTCTTTTCGTATTCCACTCCCGGATTTCCGAGTCCTACAACTAATTTCATATATAGATGATAGCATTTCGAATCAAACTAAGGCAAACATAAAGAAACATTCGTATTACAACACAATTTTTCTTATCATGTCAATACTATTATATGTTATATTACAAGGATGGAAAATGAACCTGTTGAAGTAAAAAGCGAAGGTCTTATTTATCGGCCTCGACCCCGTGATCAATCTTGGTGGGAAGTTGTAAAATTTGCACTTATCGCTTTAGCTATTGTCATCCCCGTCCGCCTGTATATAGCTGAACCTTTCGTGGTTTCAGGCTCTTCAATGGTCCCTACTTTTATAGATCGAGACTACCTAATAATCAATAAAATTTCTTACAACCTAGGTGATCCAAAAAGAGACGACGTAGTAGTTTTTAGATATCCAAATGATCCATCGAAATTCTTCATCAAAAGAATAATGGCTCTCCCTGGCGAGACCATAGATATCCGAGGTAATGACATAACCATTACTAACAGAGAGCATCCCAACGGCCTAAGACTTGATCAACCGTTTGTAAAAAATGGAGATAATAATAACGTACATCTAACACTGAAGGCTGATGAATATTATGTAATGGGTGACAATCGTACTGCGAGCTCCGACTCAAGAACCTGGGGACCGCTAAATCGAAAATTCATGACTGGTAAAGTTCTAGCTCGTCTACTTCCCCTATCAAATATGGACTTCGAACCCGGTAAATTTACTCAACTAGAAAATTAATTAAAATTATATGAAAAAAATAAAAGAAAGTGGGGCTAAAAAGGAAAATAAGAAGAAACCCGAGAACATCGCTTCACCAAAAGGAATGCGTGATTTAATGAACGAAGAATATTACAGCTTCCAAGGTTTTTTTGAAAAAGCCCAAGAAGTGGCTATATACTACGGGTTCAAACCTATTGAAACACCCATCCTCGAGCACGAAGAGCTTATCACCGGTGGTATCGGTGAAGGTACTGACATTGTAGATAAAGAAATATACAACCTAAAAACCAAAGGTGGTGACCATTTGGCACTACGCCCAGAACACACCGCTCCACTTATGCGCGCATATATCGAACACGGAATGCAAACCATTCCTCAACCCGTAATGTTCTACCAATATGGCCCAGTATTTAGACACGACAAACCTCAACGCGGACGTTACCGACAATTTTGGCAGTTTGATATGGACTGTCTCGGTTCTGACAAGAGCATAATGGATGCCCTCATCATCAAAGCGGGCGTTAGTATTCTCGAAGATGCAGGTGCAGAAAATCTTTCTATCGACATAAATTCCATTGGCGACAAAGAATGCCGAGGTGCGTACCTGCGAGAGCTCACAAATTATTACCGAAAGCATATTAGTAGTTTGGCGCCGATAGACCGCGAAAGACTAAAAACAAATCCACTTCGCATTTTGGATTCCAAAGAAGAAAAAACTATGGAGATAAACTCGTCAGCACCGGACTCTATTTCCTATCTCTGCCCTTCATGTAAAAAACACTTCAAAGAAGTATTGGAGTACTTGGAACAACTCGGTATTGCTTACAATATAAATAAAAATCTAGTACGCGGATTGTCTTATTACACTCGTACAGTTTTTGAAATCATCGAACAAAAAGGTGGAGAGGGTGAAACTCCTTTGACTCTAGCGGGTGGTGGACGTTATGACTATTTAGCTCGACAAGTCGGCAGTAAGAAAGATGTGCCTGCAGTGGGTATGTCTATCGGAGTAGATAGAATCATAGCCTCTGATTGGTACAAAAAACTTACTCCTCGCATATTAAAGAAACCAAAAATATATTTCATTCAGCTTGGTGCAGAAGCAAAACTCAAAAGTTTGAGTATCATCGACATTCTCCGAAAAGCGCATGTGCCTATAGCCCAATCACTCTCTAAGGATAGTTTGGGTTCACAACTCGCAATAGCTGAAAAGCTGGCTATTCCCTACGCTATCATCTTTGGAGTCAAAGAAGCTATCGATAACTCGGTAATAGTGAGAAATATGGTCACTCGTTCTCAAGACACTGTAAAGCAATCCAAACTTTTGGAATATTTAAAAGACTTAAAATAGAGTAGGATGAAAAAAATTCTGCAAAAAGAAGAAAGGGTTTTACGGCAGATCGCCAAGGAAGTTCCTATTTCTAAAATACAGACTATAAATATAAAAAATATTATCAAAGAAATGCGGGCGTCACTGCGTTCTCAAAGTGATGGAGTAGCTATCGCCGCACCCCAAATCGGGTATTCTTTACGTATCTTTGTTGTATCAGGAAAAATTTTCAACCCTAGCTTTGTAGATAGTTCTTCTGAGGGTCTCGCGCAGGACGGTCCGAGCGGAAGCGCTGTGGGAGCACCCACAGACAGCGACCCGAGACAAGGAAAGCCCGCAAAAAAAGCCAAAGATTTAATTTTCATTAATCCAAAAATTTCAAAACTCTCTAAAGATAAGGAGTGGGTGCCAGAAGGATGTCTATCAGTCCGACCCTTCTACGGAAAAACTCATAGATCAAAAAAGGCTACTGTTACAGCCTATGACGAAAATGGCAAGAAATTCGAACGCGGCGGATCCGGACTACTTGCCCAGATATTCCAACACGAGACGGACCACCTAAACGGCATACTATTCATCGACCACGCCAAAGATGTAAAAGCTGAAGAAGTTAAATCATAAAATAATGAGTACTAAATTAAATTTTGCATTCTTTGGCACACCAGATGTCGCTTCCGAAACCCTTGAAATTCTTAAGCAGGCAGGTTTTTTGCCATCGCTTATAGTAACTGCGACCGACAAACCCCAAGGACGTAAAATGATTTTGACTCCCCCTCCTGTAAAAACTTGGGCTATAGAAAACAACATTCCATATATTCAACCCGATAAATTAGACGCTGAGTTCACTAGTAAACTAGTAGCTAGTAACTGTGATCTATTTGTGGTCGTGGCTTATGGAAAAATTCTGCCCGAAGAAATAGTAACTATGCCAAAACTCGGCTCTATCAATATTCACTATTCCCTTCTGCCAAAATATCGCGGGGCATCACCCGTCGAATCAGTAATACTCGCAGGTGAAATTGAAACCGGCGTCACTATACAAAAAATGGTTTACCAGATGGATGCTGGAGGAATTATTGCACAAGAAAAATTGGAAATACTGCCCGACGAAACTACCCAAAAGCTAAAAACTCGTTTGATCAAAATAGGCGGAGAGCTTTTAGTTAAAACATTGCCATCTGTAATTGAGGGCGTTACAAAAGAAACTGAGCAGATAGAATCAGAGGCAACCTTCTGTAAAAAAATAAAAAAGGAAGATGGATTAATAGATTTGGAAGACGATGCAAAAAAGAATTACAACAAATTCCGCGCCTACGCACACTGGCCCAGAACTTTTTTCTTCAAAGACGGAAAGAGGATAATAATCACCAAAGCGCACCTAGAAAATGGTAAATTCGTAATAGAGAAAATAATCCCCGAAGGCGGAAAAGAAATAAACTACTAGTATTTTGAGGTGAATGGATTTCTATCAGAAAGACCTTTTAACATCTTTTTGACGCTCGCTGCTCCCCGCTTGAAAAGTGTTTGTTTACGATCTTTGTTTTTACTGATTTCTCGAAACAAACTCTCTTTGACTGCATCAATAGCCATGTATATATCTTCTTCATCGGCACTACCATAAAACTCCTCGCCTTTAACAGCAATCAAACAATCAGCATGGAAAACACTCCCACCCTTATGATGATTAGTATTTTTTGATAGTTCTATATTCACTACAGCCCCTTTACCCTCTACTTCCATAGTCTCAACAAGCTTTTCTAGAGTCATAATCCGCTTCATAACGTAATCATGAACTTCAGGAGTAATCTCGAAATTTTTAGATTGTAAATTTATATTCATATGTTCATTATATCATAAATCCAATGGTCACTCCAAAAACAGCTATTCCACCCTATGGTTATGCTTCTGGGCCATGATAGGTATATATAATTTCTCTATATATTCTCGAAGCATTCTAGAAGTTGAAAATTGCTCGAGAATCAAATTGCGCGCTGTTATCATTTTTTTCTTCCAGAGCGAATCATTAGGGTTTTCTAGGTGTTGCGCGTAAGTCGGAATAATTTCATTCTGTAACAGATTTAGCATGTCATTATTTGAGTTAGAGTCACCAGTAACCCAACCCACATCTTCATGGTTCACTTCATTTATCCAACCATCGCTAGTAGACAGGGACAAGGCACCATTCAGTGCTGCCTTCATACCACTCGTACCACAAGCCTCGGTGCCTATGATCGGAGTATTTAACCACACATTGGAACCTGCAGTTAAAATCTGCGAAAGTTCGATGTTGTAGTCTGGAATAAATACTGCGGTACCTTTTAATCTCTCGGCAAAAATGGTTTCAAGTTTTTCCTGAAAAGAGTGATCACCTGGAACAGAAGGTCCAGCAAAAATAATACGAACAGGTACAGGTGAGTTATTTAAAATTTCCACCAACTTCTCAATGTTACTAAACAAAAACAAAGGTTGCTTATAACTCACTAATCTTCTAGCCCATACAAATACCAAGTCGTTCTCTCCCCACACCTCACCAGTTTTTTCTTTTACTAAAGTTAACAGTTTTTTCTTATTCTCTAAATGGCTAACTAAAATATTTTCCTCTGATGTGCCCTTCATCTTATCCCACCTATCTATAAAAATACCATTAGTAACGTTATCCATTTTTTCATCGGGCCAAACCAATTTAGCATTATCATAGTGAATTGCACTCACTGTATTAGCCCTAGAAGAGAGCCTAAAAGAAAAAGTTGTCATAGAAAATATATTGGTATCACTTGCAGGTAATCCTAATGTGGCAATTTCATTACTATCTAAGCATATATCTTTCGCACACATTTCTATAAACTGAGCCACTTTTTCTGGCGCAAACTTTTCTTGCCCAGCCAAGGCTAAGGTATGATTTGTAAATAGAATATGTTTTTTGGCATACTCACAAGCCTCTTTAAAATTTACTTGCTGGTGCTCCATCTCATGTCGGACAAGCTCTAAAGCCAAAAAGGCTGAATGACCTTCATTTAAATGATACACCGAAGCATGACAGCCCAAAACAGCCAAAAGTCTAAACCCGCCTATGCCTAAAATAATTTCTTGTTTCAACCTAATGTCTCGATCCATATCATAGAGATTTTTCGTGATACCTCTATCTGGTAGATCATTTTCTTCTACATCCGTATCTAGTAAATATACTTTTGCATTACCTTCTTGCCATTGCCATGCTTTGATAACTACATTTCGATGTTCGATAGGTACAGATACGACGATATCCTGACCATTACCATCCACTACTCTCTGTAATACAGTTTCTTTTACATCTTTTCTGGAAGGTACACTCTGACCCTTTTGATACCTGAGCCCAACGGCAACCAATGGAAAACCCTGTTTTGCAACTTCTCTTATATAATCACCTGATAGAATACCGAGCCCACCTGCATAGGTCGGAAAGCCAGATTCTAGTGCATACTCAGCACAAAAATAAGCGACAGGAAACTTTTTAAAGGTCTCATATTCGTCTTTGTTTTTAAATTGTTCAAAATAATCAGATTGGTTGTTTTTTGTTTTGTCTTCTGTATCTTTTTTTTGCATAAATTATGATCCGCGTTGTTCCGGCTGTCCACCTCGAATTTTGTAATATTTTTCCTTGTACTTCTCTATCGTTTTTTCAACTTCATTATGCGGTATTTCTATACGAAGCAAATCCACAGCATTGATAGTATCATAAATATCGAGTTTGTTCTCTAATTTATATTTTGCGTCCCGCCATAAGATTGCTTTTTCGTATTCATGCCTATCCACTGCTTCTTTTTCCAGTCGATTCATCATGTCTATAAAAGCATGATACACACCTTCCTCGCCTCCGCCACGCCCCTCTGTCCTGTCCTTAAAAGGAATACGAAGCAAATCCCTCTGGGATTGCATCATGGCTCGTATTTTGCCAGTACGTTGCCAATTGAAAGCAGTAGAAATTATTTTTTCATAATAGCCTCCACCTTCATCGAGTATTTCTTTTGTTACATCTGGAATATGACGCAAGGTATCGAGCAAATTAAACACACCATCCTCCACCATCTCGAGACTCCACCAAGGCTTCCCGGACGCCCACCAGAAATGATCTGAGGCTAAACCTTTATCCATTTTTTCACGCACCAACTCATAACGAGAATGGCTTTTATCCATCTTGTATACCTCGCCAAGCACAAGCTTGGTTAGTGCCCACTGCATCTTGTGAATTATATTCTCGGGATCATTCCAAGATAAAAATTGAATATCGTGCTCGATATCTTCCTTACTAGATGCCCATGTAGCCCGAGCGGGAGCTATTTCTTTCTCTTCTTTATAATATTGTGAAAGTTCTGAAATTCTTAGCAACTCAAATTCTGGAGTATCAAAAATTTCAAACAGCATCTTCTCGAGCCCTGTGCGATGATGACCAAAAGTTTCAGCATCCATAGCGGTTACTATAAAGTGACCAGATTTTAATTCATCATGCATGGCCTCCAGTAAAGTTTCCCGGGATCTGACCACGGCGCTCATTATCAAATTACTTAGTCTACGGTTACGGAAAAATACATTTAGTTTCGTATTCTTTAATTTATAAATTTGAGAATAGTCTACCTGTCCAACCTCACCACCACAAGAAATCTCGTCCAAGATAATCCATTTAAAACCAAGTTCATCTGCCACTTCGGCCACTTTTTCGTCATAAGCCATCTCCGGCGGGAAAAAACCATTCGGAGTGTATTCACCGAGATATTTCCGTAAGGTTGCAGTATTTAATTCTATCTGTCTTTTGATTTCTTCTTTAGAAAGAAGTGGCAGAAGCGCGTGATACTTTGCAGAACCAGTAATTTCAAGCCTACCATCTTCTACTAAGCTTTTGATATCTTCTATCAAGTCTTTATAGCCAAACTTATCAAAAAGCTCGAAGAGAGCACCATTCATATTTATGGTCAAATGTACTTTTTTATTTTTTTTGATTCCGTCGATGATAGGCCGATAGCTCTGTGCCACGATTGCATCCAAGATATCTGGTTGCTGATCTACTGGCTGATAAAAATGCAAGAAATTAGACCATTTCATATTTATTCTGGGTTGAACTGATTAAGAGCGCGCAAAAAAAGTTTTTCGTATTCTTTAGCTGATTTCTCCCATGAGAAGTTTTCAGCCATAGCCCGCTTCTGTATTCCTTGCCAAACTTTTGGATATTTAAAGGTTTCATAAGCACGCATAAAAGTTCCCAAAAATGCAAATTTATCGTAACGCTCAAAAACAAACCCAGTCCCCGGATCCTCATCTGACACATGGTCTTTTACACTATCTCCCAATCCCCCGATCTTCCTAACTATAGGTACTACTCCGTAACGCATAGCTTCCATTTGAGTTAGTCCACATGGTTCAAATCTAGATGGTATGAGTATGGCGTCAGCCCCAGCATAAACAGTGTGCGGAAGAACGTTATCAAAGGAAAGATGCACGGCCACATTTTTATGTTTTTTATCAAGCTCTGTAAAAAAAGAAACAAAGTGTGAATCTCCACCACCTAATACTACAAATTGAAAATTAAAATTATCGAGCAGAGGTTCTATAGTTTCCATTACTAGATTTATTCCCTTCTGATCAGTTAGACGGGATACAATAGAAACAACAAAAGCGTCCTTGTCCTCAGGAAGGTTAAATTTTTGTTGTAGCATTTTTTTATTTTTTACTTTTTCTTTTAGGGTACTAGCTGTGTATTTATATTCCACGTAAGGGTTTGTTTCCGGATCATAATTTTCATAATTTATACCATTTAAAATTCCAAAAAGCCGTGAACGCCTTTCTTGTAATAGTTGATCCAGGGATTCGCCATATTCAGGAGTAGTTATTTCCCGCGCATAGCTCGGAGATACAGTATTTATAACATCAGCATAGCGTATACCTCGGCGCATAAAATTCAGTTTCATTAAGTGTTGATCTGTAATATCTGGAATTGGGGACTGCCCATCATCATAGTCCATCTCTGTAGTATTCCTATGGTCAATTCTACCCTGAAAGTGAATATTGTGTATAAGGAAAACAGATGATATTTTGGAAATTATCAAGTCCTTTTTGTATTCAGTCTTCATGTAATTTGGCACGAGTCCACCCTGCCAATCATTGGCTACTATCACATCGGGCTTCCATTCTCCGGCAATATTTCGAACGAACTCTATTGTTCCGCGAGATAAGAGCGCCCAGCGCGCTGGGTCATCATCATAGCCATATACACTTCCCCTTTTTTCATAGTATTCTTGGTTTTCAAGAAAATAATTTATCAATCCATCACCATTTTTATATTGCTTCACATTACAAATCAGAGCTTCATGCTCTCCATTTGGCACCAAAAGTCCATCTATAATCTTCTCCATCGGAAATTCTTCTTCATTGATCAAGGCATACTTGGGTGTCATAGTGCGCACATCATGTCCAAGCTCCGCCAATGCCTTCGGTAATGTATGTAGAACTTCTCCTAGACCACCAGCTTTGATGATAGGCGCAATTTCTGAACCCACGAACAGAATTTTTAATGATTTTGATTTTTTAGTTAGGGGGTTAGAAAATATACTCATAAATTTATTCGTGTTCTATCACTATCTCCGGTGTATTTTTATAATTTGGATTCTTAATAAAATGAGGCACACCATCTTTTTGTACCACGTAATACGCAAAGCCCTGCATCTTTTTAACAGGTGCATAATCAGCATGTGTAGGCCACGCTGTTTCTTTTATTTTCCTCAAATCCACTGGGCTATCATCAGAGGTCACGAACCAAGTATCTCCTGTATTTATTGCTAAGTGTCCGTCCCTTTCTGGTATCGGCACCACACTACCCGCTTTTACAAAAATTGCTTTGACACTCTCTACTTCATCATCTATAGGTAACCCTGCGCTATCTACTTTGCGTTTCTGTAACAAAATAATACCCTCACCTGCGAGCACAGTATAAGTTTCAACAAAGTCACTAACATGGTAGTGACCGTAAGTTTTTATATATTCTTCGCCTACTAATCCACTTTCCCAAACAGTAATATTTTTCTTTTCAGTGCCTCCACGTATCATGTAGTAATGCACATTTGGACCAACGGAGCTTGGATCCATCAAAACCTCTCGCATTTCCTCTTGTGTGCGTACCGCAAAAGCTTTATCCATACTACCTATTGTAGCATTTTAAAACCCTGCAAACAAACAGCCATTCTACTGATTTTTTATCCGCTCCCTTAGGTTACTGCTCGAATAGGTGTGGTCTCGACTGTTATAAATTATCTTTATTGGTAAATCATACCCAGTAAAATGCTTACCCTTCCAGTCCGGACCCAAAAACCTAACATCGGGCTTCAGACTTTTTAGTAAGTTATACAAGTCGTCCTCAGTTTCATAAACTATTATTTCATCTACGTATTTACACCCTTCTAGACGAATCTTGCGCTCTTCTAAAGTTTCAATCGGCTTATTCTTTTTCTTACCTCTATATTCTACCGGAGTACCACTCGGATCGTTTTGTAATCCCACAATCAGATAATCGCACTGCGCTTTACACTCTTTCAACATCAAAACGTGCCCCGCGTGGAGCAAATCAAAAGCACTACATGTAAATCCTCGTATCATATATTTAAAATCTCTCGAATTATTTTCTTGGTTTCCTCTGGTCCTTCTATTGGTATATAATCAATCCCTGTTTTTATAACTGCATGATCATTACCACCAGGAAACATGGCATCACCTATGAAAAGCATTTCATGTATTGGCACATCTAAATGTTTTTGTATTTGTCCCACTCCATATGCCTTATCAATACCTTTATGGGTAACATCTATAGTGGTAATACCTCCTATCCTCACTTCAAATTCGGGTAATAATTTTTTTAAAACTTCAGCCATCTGCGGGCGGACATCATTGTTCATACGCCATATTTCTTTCTGTCTTATTCCTTCTTCACCCAAAACACTTACTATATCTTGACCTAGCGCCGAAAAACTCACTTGAGATTTTCTATTTTCTATAACTTCACCATAAATTTTTTCTGGGTCTTGATAACCTATTTCTTCATAAGCTTTTTTAAAAGCATTTTTTATTTTTTCTACTTCTCCTTCGCTGAGATAGTTTGCATACATTAGCCTTAATTCATCATTCTCGTATTTATAACCAACTGAAGAGCAAGTCGGAAATAAAAAAAGATTTTGGTAATTCACATTCTGACCCTTTAACGGATTTAAAAGTTCGATCTCAAATTGTTCAAATTTACCACCAGAAATCACTGCTACTTTTTTTACGAGCAGAAGATTTTTAAAAAGTTCAGCCATCTCTGTGTCGATGTGGAACTTACTAGGAGACAAAGTACCATCCAAATCAAAAACAATTAATTCTTTTTCTCCTGTATCTTTTGGATTGGTAATTTTCATATTATTTTAGGTAACTATCAAAGTATATCGCGTGGCAAGTGTAACCCCCAGGATTTTTTACCAAGTAATCCTGATGGTAATCTTCAGCCTTATAAAACACACCTAAAGGCTCAAGTGTAGTCACCACGGGATCTTTCCATCTTTTAGAATCATTTACTATTTTTATAAAATCTTCTGCTTCCTTTTTTTCTGCATCATTCCCATAGAAAATCGCTGAACGATAAGAAGTACCTCGGTCATTACCTTGCTGGTTTAGCGTAGTCGGGTTGTGAATTTGAAAAAAGAAATCTAGTAACTTTTTATATGAGGTCTGTGTGTCGTCATAAGTTATCTCCACTGCTTCCGCATGTCCTTCATGGTTATGATAATTTGGCACTACTCCGTCAGCCGACGGACCACCCGTATAGCCTACTATGGTATCTACCACGCCTGGCTGTTTACGTATCAGGTCTTCCAATCCCCAGAAACATCCCCCAGCTAGCACTGCTTTTTTAATCATATTATTCTTTACCTGGAATAAATTTTAATGAAATCGAATTCACGCAGTGCCGAAGATTTTTTGGCGTTTCCATTTCACCCCTAAAAATATGTCCGAGGTGCCCGCCACATTTGGCACAAGTGATTTCCGTACGCATACCATCCGCATCCAAACTTTCTTTGATAGCACCCGGAATCTGATCGTCAAACGCTGGCCAGCCACAAGTAGATTCGAACTTTTGATCCGAGGTATACAGCGGAGTATTGCACTGTTTACAAACATAAACTCCAGTATCTTTCGTATTTACATATTCGCCCACAAACCGCCTTTCCGTGCCTTTATTTAAAATCACTCTCTTTTCTTCTTCAGTCAGCTCATTTAATTTCATATATTTATCATTATATCATATAATGATATTACACCTCTCGTGTATATTGACATTTTGGTCAAAAGGGTGTATAATATAAGTATATATGAGATTTTTAGACACCATAATACATTCTATAGTCCCCCACGAAAAACATAAAAATATTCCTCATCTTTTAAAGAAGGAATTTGTTACCGCGCTATCTGTTTTAGTAGTATTACTTTTTTTTGTAAACGCTAATAATTTTAAAATCATTAGCGGTTTAAATCTAACTGGGGCTATTTATCCTGCTGTACTTGCAGATATGACAAACAAGGACCGTGCTAGTGATGGACTTTCCAGCCTTACCTGGAACCCTGTACTCGAACAAGCGTCCGCAATGAAAGCACAAGATATGGTGGCAAACAGCTACTTCGCCCACGTGAGCCCTCGAGGTGTCACTCCATGGTACTGGTTCGAACAAGCAAAATATGATTTCGTTTATGCGGGAGAAAATTTAGCCTTAGACTTTACTGAGTCCCGTGATGTACAGCAAGCATGGCTAGATTCCCCTACTCACCGTGCAAATGTTTTAAGTCAAAATTATACTGAGATAGGTATCAGTGCAGTAGACGGAATGTTTGAAGGAAGAAATACTACTTTTGTAGTAGAATTTTTTGGTAAACCTCAAATAAAAAATGTAGCTAACGTAAATCAGTCCGATATCTTGGCTTCTGACGATGCTGGGTCTGATCCGCAACCTGTACCAACAACAAATAATACTGAACCTGAAATTGCAGGTGCAACAGCTGAAACTAACATCAAACCAACCATAAAAATAATAGAGCAAGCTGATCAAGTTAAAGAAAAATTTATAGGCGTACAAAATACTAACGCTACAGAACCTGCAGTGGTAACAACCAGTATAGAGCAAGGTAATAAGTATTCTACCTGGTACCAACGCCTCGCTGTGAACCCTACAAACGCCATAAAAGCCCTCTACGGCACAATACTCGCCCTAGCCTTAGCCTCCATACTCCTAGTGCTTTCCAAGGAATACCAAAAACACCACTTCAAGCATTTGCTGATGGGGGTACTACTCATAGTGCTGACTGGAGCCTTTCTTTATTCAATAGAATCTCCATCAATCATACTGGCTTTCATGCAAGTATAAAGTTGAAACTATAAAGTAGAAAGAAATTATCTCTTCTTCTTCGCGAGTAAAGCGTGCTTGGTAGCTAGGCGCTTTTTTGTTTTATGTGAGCGTCGTGACTTTGGTCGTTGACTCAATGTTGTTCCTCTTTTTGCCATATATTTTGATTATACTATATTAATTTGCTTTTAGCCAAGCGATCATCTTAGAAAATGTTGTCGCTCCTGCTTCCCCGTCAGCACTTAATCCTTCAGCTTTTTGAAATGCAGTTACTAGCTTCACGGTACCAGCGCCATAATCGTTGTCTATTTTTGTGTTGGTATTATTGTAACGATTCAAAAACTTTTGTACCGTACCCACTCGTGCGCCAGCAGACCCTTGCTTCATCATGACCTTGTCGTCTATAAGTTTTTGTAACTCATTAATCAATGTTTGATCTTTGTCTGCAGTAGTTGTAGTAGTCGATGTTGCTGGCTTTGGAGTTTCTTTTGGGGCATCCGCCACTACCGGGTCTTTTTCTACGGGCGCAGTAGCTAGTTTGCTGTTTAATTCTTTGACTTGTTTTGTTAAAGTTTCGTTTTCTTTTTCTAGCTGTAATACCTTTTCCCTCATCGCATGCTCAGAGCCTGACTCAATGGTAGACACGGACCAGTACCAAACTAACCCGAGCGTTCCTAAAACAACGATTGAAAATAAACCAAATTTTAATTTATCCATATATTCTAATTTTATCAAATTAAAGATAAAAGTCTACCGAAAGATGTGTTGAAATAAAACAGAAAGCCCCGCACCAGACGGAGCATGGGGCTCGCTGTTGCGGGGCTAATGAACTCTCAGCTCCGGCGCACTATCGCGGAGGGTCCAATTGATTCGGAGGTGCTGACTGATCTCATCACCTCCGGGAAGACGTCTCAGGTCATCGATATGCTCGTAATCGAAACCCAGTTCGTCACCAACTCTCAGAGTTAGAAAACGCATAAAGTCTGGGTGGGCTTGATGGACTGGCATGACGATCTTGTGAACCGAGTCTTGCTTGTTCTGAAGTAAGAAAACGGCGAACTCCGCAAAGGAACTCTTGACGTCCACCATCTTGAGCACTGTCCCAGATCCACTCATCGCCACCTGCTTCGAAGAGAAAGAGCCGTCGTTGTGAATCCTCAGGAGCTTCTGGAATTCATTCAGCTTCCACTGCGAGAACACCAGGGCTCCGATAAGCACTACTATCGTCAGCACCAACATGTATTTTTCTCCTTGGTTTAACTAGGTTAAATTTGAAACATTAAAGTCGAAGGACTTTCGAATTTAAACTACCATTTTTTAAGCGTTCCGTCAATGCTTACCTGAAATAAACTGAACCACTATCGTATTTGAGAGTTAGCACCAGTTCGCCTTTTGAAGTAAACAAGAATCCATCAGTATTGGTGAGCATTTTTGAGAATTCAGATTCTTGTGATCCTTCACAATACATGAGTGTAGACATCATTTTATCAAAAGTTATTCTGTCTCCCGCTACAGTATATTCACCTCCTACTCCATTACAGTCAGTGCTCGCAGAAAAAGTTTTATCTTTAGTATTAAAAGACAAAGTGAATTTTTTCGGGACATTTGGTTTCACCTCCTTTCCATCACTGTAAATTGTTTTTTCCCAATTCCAAGTTGTCATGTCGAGTTTCATTCTGTCTGGATCTGCTTCCCCTTCCGGATTTTCGGCTACGATGTTTTCATTTGGAACTGTATCAGTCGGAACGTTACTGACGTTCTCCATTATCACAGCATCCTTCTGTTTTAACACTTTCCATCCTAAAACTAATAAAATTAAAACCACTAAAATTATTATTTTTTTCATATATATTTATTGTATCACAAAATAAAAAGCCCCCGTAAAGGGGCCTTTTATTAATAAATATCTTAATTAGAATTACTTATTTAGTACTGCGCGAGTTAGTGGTCCTACTATACCATCACCTTTTAGGCCATTGGCAAGTTGGAATTTCACTACCGCCGCACGAGTCATAGGTCCGAATTTACCATCGACTACTAGAGGTCCAAATCCGTTTGCGTTTAGGAATTTTTGAAGTTCCATAACTTCATTACCTACTGAACCTTGCTTCATAAGAAGTGTGAAAGTGAATTTCTCCGCACCGAGAACTGTTCCAGTTGTTCCGGTGACAGTTCGAGGTCGAGGTCGGCTACCTCCTCCACCACTCGATGGTTGTTGTGTAATGTCTGCAGTCGTGATCGCACTAGTGTTGGCTGTGTAGTTTCCTGCATCAGCGCCGGAAGTTGTGATTCCATTTACTGTTACTGTCTTACCTACACCAACATCGGCAGTATCAAAATCAGCAGTTGTATAAGTTTGAGTTACTACGTCACCTACGAATGCATCGTTAGCTAGAGTTACTGTAGCTGTTGTATTACCATCGAATTGTTTATTTTGTGCAATTGCACCAACTGTTAGTGTTGCTGGATCAATGTCAGCAGTGTCTGTGTCAGTTGTTGTAGAAAGTACATAATTTCCAGCGTCAGCTCCTGTTATAGTCATGCCAGATACTGTGACAGTTTTGTTGTTAGCTACATTCTTATCAGAAAATAACGCTGTGCCTACAACACAATCTACATCATCACTTCCTAATGGATTTACTGAACAAGTTGCTGATGCATCAAGTGCAGCATTGTAAGTTTTATCTGAGGCATCTGCACTTGGAGTAAGTGAAGCGACAGCTATATTTGCAGTAGTATTTGCTGTAGTGTTAGCAGTATAGTTTCCTGCATCAGCACCAGAAATTGAAATACCTGTTACTGTTACTGGTTTAGCTACACCAACATTCTTATCTGCGAATGAAGCAGTAGTGTAAGAAGTCGTTAGAATATCTCCAGCTACGCGGTTATCTCCTAGAGTTACTGTAGCTGTTGTGTTTCCGTCATAAACTTTATTTACTCCAGTTGCTGTGATAACAAGAGTTCTTGTTGTGATAACACCTGTTGCGTTATTTACGAAAGTAACAGTGTAATTAGTTCCACTAAGACCATCATTAACTGCTCCCGCAGGGGTAAGAGTCTTTGTTACACCGACATTTTCGTTGTTATAAGTTTGACTCCAAGTAGCAGTCTCAGCACCTGCCAGTGTTCCCGCGGTTATAGTAGGAACAGCACCAGAACTTGTTGTACCATCATATACCTTTGTATTTGTTTGAGCAGTTACTGTAATTGGTCTCTTAGCTATAGTAGCTGAAAGGCCAGAAGGTTGAGAAACTGTATAATTTCCTGCACCAGCTCCACCAAGAGTTACACCTGTTACTGTGATTGTTCTTGAGCCGAAATTTTTACTAGAAAAAGTAGCTGTGTAAGCACCACTGTTGATTGTAACAACATCAGGAACAACAACCCCTACAAGTGAAGCGCCTCCAAAGTTCACGGCGGCAGTAGTATTAGCATCATAAGTTTTACCTACTCCTGTTGCTCCCGTGATAGTCAAATTCTTTTTATTGATTGTACCGTTTGCACTATTTACAAATGTAACAGCATAATTTGCGCCGCCGTTTCCATCGTTAACTACTCCAGATGGGGTCATAACTTTACTACTACCAAAGTTTGGATTATCGTAAGTTTCAATAAAGTTTGCCACATCTCCTGAAGCCAAACCTCCTGTAACAGTAGGTACAGTAGAAGCTGTAGTATTACCATCATAAGTCTTTGTATTAGCTGCCCCCGTTACAGTAATAGCTTTTTGGTTTATAACTCCAGTAGTATTTGTTACGAGACTAACTGAATAGTTGTTTCCACTGTTGCCATCATTTACTGTATATGCTGAAACAGAAAGTGTTTTATTTGTTCCTGCATTTTTATTATCATAAGTTTCAGCTAGACCTGTTACTGTATCTGTACCAAGAAGTCCAGAAACTAGTGGTGCAGCAGAAGCTACAACAGTACCGTTGTATGTTTTTGTATTTGTTTGCGCAGTGATTGTAAGAGGAGCTGCTGTAATATCTGCAGTTAAAGTAGGTAGAGTTAGAGTGTAATTACCAATATCAGTTCCCAAAAGAGATAAGCCTGTTACTGCAACATTCTTGTTTGTGCCAACATTTTTGTTAACGAAAGTTCCTACAGCAGTTCCAGAAATTGCTACGTCTTCAAGTCCAACAACACCCACTAGAGATAATGGACCAGAAATAGTTGCACTAGTTGTAGCATCATACACTTTGTTAGCTGCAGATAAACTAGTGATAGTTAAAGTCTTTGGGGTGATAACTCCATTAGTACTATTCACCAAAGTTACTGAATAGTTTGCTCCCCCGTTTCCATCGTTTACTACACCAGAAGCTGTAAGAAGTTTTCCAGCACCAATATTTTTATTGTTATATGTTTGCACGAAACCAGATGTATCACCAGGCATAATAGTACCAGTGATAGATGGAGTGTTTGTAGAACTAGTATTACCATCATAAACTTTTGAGTTAAATACAGAAGTAACAGTTAGAGGAACTGGTGTAATTACTCCAGTAGTATCATCTACAAAAGTGTAAGTATAGTTTGCTCCGCCATTTCCATCAGTTACTGTTCCGGCTGGAGTAAGAGTTTTTCCTGTTCCAACATTTTTGTTATCATAAATTTGAGTAAAATTAGCTACATCTGTTCCAACCAAAGATCCAGAAGTTATTGTAGGTAATACTGAAGAAGTATTATCACCGTTATAAGATCGAGTATCTGTAGCAGCAGTAACTGTAAGAGCTACAGGACTAACAGTAATAGTTGCCTGCACTTGAGGTGCTGCACTGTAAGTACCGTTTCCTGCTTGGTTTGCATCAATAACACAGCTTCCTGCATTTAATACAGTTACTACTGAACCATCAGGAGTAACAGAACAAGCAGAAGACGCAGTACTAAACGTTACAGGATTTCCTGAAGCACCGCCTGTCGCTAAAACAGAGAAAGTAGGATCTCCATAAGTTTTTGTTGTAGGAGTAAGTGGATCAAAAACTATTGTTTGTGGAATAAATACAGTGTCTGTTGTAAAAGATTCTTCATTGCCCGGATACCAAATACCACCAACGCTCACCCATGCTACGTAGTAATAAGTTGTACTGGAAGTCAGCCCAGTTTGAGTAAAACTAAAATCGCCACCTGCAACGTCTGGAGCTGGATTAAAAGTATCTGCATAAATTCCTCCAGTCCAACCAGGAGGCAATGTAGGAGCTGGACCAGATACGAATGGACCTTCAGATGTAGGACCATACCAGAAAGCTTGAGTACCTGCATCAGTAGCGTCATCATTAGTACCACCAAGAGTAGCGGTAGTTGTGGTAACAGCTGGAGACGGATCAGTTGTTGGATTCTCAGCAGCTAACGCTGGAGTTGCGCCGAGGAATAATGAGCTCAAAACTAGAAAACCTAACCCTTTCGATAGATACTTTTTCATATATATTCTAAATAACCTATTAATAATAACGTTTATAATAAACATTCAAAAACCTAAAAAATCTTCATTTAGTTCTATAACTTTTGACCTCAAAAGTCAATGGAGTGTTTTATGTGGTACAATACATATATGTTAAACGTTGCACCTGAATCATTAACTAAATTTGAACCCCATAATAATCAAACCAACAAAAAATTAAACTGGCTTCGGGCATCGGTGCTCGGTGCAAATGACGGAATAGTTTCTACTGCATCTATTATCGTCGGAGTAGCTGGTGCATCTTCGTCGGACACTTTTATTCTCACCGCTGGTGTAGCCGGCATGGTGGCCGGTGCACTGTCGATGGGTGCCGGAGAATATATTTCCGTCAGCACTCAACGTGACACTGAAAAAGCACTGATCGAAAAAGAACGCCAAGAACTTATAGATTACCCAGCTGAAGAACTCGAAGAACTCGCAAAAATTTACGAAGGCAAGGGCCTTTCCCCTGCTACTGCCCAAATCGTAGCTAAAGAACTGACCGAAAGGGACGCTTTCGCTGCTCACCTCGATGCCGAGCTAGGTATAAACCCAAATGAACTAACTGATCCATGGCATGCTGCCTACGCCTCCACGGCATCTTTTATATGTGGAGCTATCATACCTATTATTATGGTACTTGTCTCCCCTGTTGCATGGCGCATCCACCTGACTTTCCTCGGTGTCATCATCGCCCTCGTCTTTACTGGGGCTCTCAGCGCTTATGCCGGTGAAGCAAATATGAAAAAGGCGATAATTCGCGTCACTCTTGGTGGAGTTTTAGCTATGATCATAACTTTTGGTATCGGTAAATTATTTGGAGTAGTAGGAATATAAAATATTATTCCAAAAACACTAACCCTACCATCAAAAGTACTCCAAAGATCAAAGAAATTAATTGCAGTACAGACTGGCTGACTTTTTTTGTTTTATGAAGCTCAGGCATTAGGTCGGCCACCGCTATATAAATAAATCCTCCAGCCGCCAGTGGTAAAATCGAATTTATCAAACTCTCCCCCATTCCACCCAAAAGAAATGCGACAAGAACCCCAAGCACGGAAGACAATGCTGACATAAAGTTGAGCCAGAGCGCGCGAGTTCTGGTGTATCCAGCATGCAGTAGTACTGCAAAGTCCCCTATTTCTTGTGGAATCTCGTGCAGGATGACAGCCAAAGTGGTAGCCACACCAAGAGGAGCACTGACCACAAAACTTGTTCCGATAATTATACCGTCGATAAAATTGTGAACACCGTCAGAAAAAAGTACGAGCTTGCCTACTGGGTGTACGTGATCTACATCCGCATCGTCACCATGGTGGTGCCAGTGTAAAAACTTTTCAAAAATAAAGAATACTAAAATACCAGCGATAATTAGTAAACTAGTATTTAGTGGATTAGTAGACACCTCAAATGCTTCTGGGATGAGGTGAATAAATGCATCCCCTAAAAGTGCACCCACAGCTAAACTCACCAAAAGAAAAACATATTTCCGCATTAATTCTTCGCGTATAGACAAAGCAAAAACTCCAACCAAAGAAAACAAACTTACTAAAACGACGGCAACCAATGGGTAAATGTATGATGTAATCATAATTAATAATTAATATTAACAAATAAATAAAGCTAAAGATAGGTAAAAGAAATCGCCCCGGCCGGAGTCAGGGCGACTCACGAACACGGGGCGGATTGGGAGAACTATTCACCATCGATGTCACGATGATCGAGGCAACCACACATGTTCGAATCCCGAACACGATCAAGGCAACCCGAGCCTCCCAGTAACGGTTCGCTCAGGTAGGCTCTCGTGGTAAAAGGCTCTGGAGTAGAACTCTGGGGCTTAGAGCTCTTTTTGTTATCTTGCCCCTCTTCCCTCTTTTTATTTTTTTTCACAACACGCTCCTAGTTGAAGGGACGGGTTTGTCCACCCACAGACTACCACTTTTTACACGGGAGTCAAATAAAACCTAGTGAACTTTTGGTACACTAGGTATATCGTAATACATTTGTTGTGCGAGATATTTCATAGCATCTCTGCTGTCGCCTGGTTTTTTTAGTAACTCCACTTCTTTCTCGGTTTCCTTTGCTCGCCCCACAGCTCTAAAAATAGAACTTTCAGATTTTCCAGTGGTCAATAGTTTTAGTTCCTCCGCTTGTTCCTCGTTTATCTGACCATTCTTTTTCAGAAGTCCTATTATTTTTAATGAACGTAAATATTGAAAAGCAGCAAATGGAGCTTGGGTGTGGAGCCATTTTAGCATGTCAGCAATTACTGATAATCGATCTGTTTCATCTTCTGGTCGTGAACCATACAAAAGCCTTGCCAAACTTTCTGAATTAATGTTTGGATGCAATTCCTGATATTCCATCGCCCCTTCTTTGACATAGGCTTCGCCACCTTCCATACCACCTGTACCAAGGTCGGCAGTAGCTACCACAAATACTTCGAGTGGAATTTGTTTCCCCTCTTCAAGAGGTTTTTCTAAATGGGGTTGAAAAAATAAAACACCCTTATCTACACCTTGAGCAGAAAGCTCTTCAAATATTCCGTGAGCTTCTGGGTTTTGAGCTACGATGTCCGCAAAGTTTGGAAATTCCTTAAACGGAAAGCCTGAAAAATTTGGTCCACCATTTACAGCTGGATAAGTAGCCTCGATAGCCTGCTGTTGTTTTTGGATATCATCTTTTGAAAAAATCTCACGACCAGCTATAACATTTTGTTCTATCATCGCCACTTCCATAGCCTCTGCGCTCAGCGCTTCATTACCTCTGGCGCCAGAAGGCTGATCACCTTCTTTGGCCCCACGAAGCCTCTGAATCATGCCGAGAATTTTATCGGCTGGTGGTGGAACTGTTTTGATCACCACATCATGCCAAGCGATAGCCATGCTGATTCTCTTCTTTTCTTCTGTCGAAAGACCCAAAATATCTGCGAGCTTTTCCGCTTTAAGTTGCATACTCTCTGGATGTTCCAAAGTATGAAACTTACTATCATCGGCATCTGCTCTTTCTTTCATTTTTCTATCACCCTGTTCCTTTACTCTTTTCGTCGCCACTTCAAAAAAGTTAGGGCTCTTTTCTGCCCGATGTATCGGTTTAGTATTTCTGGGAATACGATCCAATCCAAATGTTTCTAATGACATATAGATATTATACAGGAAAATAAATAGTATAAAAGAAAAACCCCTTTCGGGGTTCAAACTTTTAACTGGCTCGGGAGGTAGGGATCGAACCTACGACCAATCGCTTAACAGGCGATCGCTCTACCGCTGAGCTACTCCCGAATGTATTAATATACTAGCAGAAAATTAAGAAAAAACAACGATGTGTTGCATTCTTGGAAAAATGAGATAGAATACTACCTATCTGGGCCGTTAGCTCATCTGGTAGAGCACCTCATTTGCAATGAGGGGGTGGCAGGTTCGAGTCCTGTACGGTCCACATAAATAAGCAAGAAAAATCACAATCCAAATATCATTCCTAGGGTGGCGTAATATTATTTTAATTCAAAAGAAAAAAGACACCAAGGCTAGGATGGTGTCTTTATTGAAAAAACTTTTGACTTTCCCTCGATTACACTAACAAGTAAATCCATTTTTTCGAGTCTTAAACATACCGGAAGTATTCTGTGATAAATTCCACAAATACCATACTTCTCTGGAAGGATAACGTGCTCGCATAAATCTCTTACCGTTACATTTCCGTTAAGTTTTCTTATTGTATCTAAAACAATACCTTCGNNCGCCCGAAATAAATTCAGGGCGTTTTTTCTTTTTATCGAATCTGAGGTGGGCGGAAGAAAATATGTTCCAAGATACCCTGACCTTTACACTCCTTTAATCGGTGAGCGTATAAATGACCTTGTTCGCGACACCTTGCAAGAATTTTCTTATTCTCATATGTCTTAATATCGCCACTGTACAAAGCCCCCATAACTTTTGCATTAAAATATAGAAACACTCCACGAAGCCAAAACGCAGGAAAAGCAAAAAATAAAAGTGTTTCAGCCCAACGAGGTGTTCCCCCTGAAACAAGAAAATATGTTTGCAGGTGCCCGAGTTTTCCCAAGGGTTGCCCAAGTTTAGTTTTTTGAGTGAAATCAAGTGCAAAAAAACGGATACGATCAATAAAATTTTTCAAATGTGCTGGAACGGAAAAGTTGTAGGTCGGTGTTGCAATCACTAGCCCAGTTGCATCGTCCGTAATTTTTCGCGCAAGTTCGGCAAATTGTACTTCATGAGGTAGTGGAGCCTTACTGTTTTCAAAAGTGTACGTATCTATAGGTATATCATCGAGATATATTTTTTCTACCTCTATATCCGGAATCTCTTTCATGCCCAATATAAAATTGTCTAGCATAGTGTCAGAGTTTCGTCCTCTGGAGGGCGAGCATGACAAGGCAATGATTTTCATAAACTTAGTCTAACATACTTTAGTTTTAGATATAGTAGCTTTTGTTTATTTTTGATATAATTTGTTTAGGGTCGATTAGTAACTTAATCGGTTATATAATATGTCACTATTTACAATAGCAGAAATCGTTTTCTTTCTAGTTTTTGGTGTTAGTCATTTTTTCCCTTTCAGACACTGTAGGGATATTAGCGCAATCGCCGCTATAGTTATCGGGGTTCTTATGCTCGTAAAATAAAGAAGTTTTATATTCAAAACAAAAAGCGCCCCGAAGGGCGCTTTTTGCGGCACATATATTGTTACGATTAAATGTGAGAATAACCTCACACTCACAAACCTAGTATAGCATACTTGATTAAAAAAAGCAAGCCCAACAGAAAAATCCCCTCTTTCGAGGGGATTTTTCATGTTTTTACCTTGTATCTATAAGCCGAATTCTGTAATAGATAGTAATTTATCTAGGCCTGAAATTACTCTCAGGCTCAAGCGATTCTCTCCGACCTAGGTCGGAGCACGATCTTGCACGCGCGTAAGTATTTTGCCGTTTCACCCGAACTAAATCGGTTCGTCACTGTTCTCAACTCTGTCCTTGCGGACGATGGGCGTTACCCACTACGTTTAATTCTAACTTACGCTAGAACTGCGTGTTCGGACTTTCCTCTCCTCGCGAACGAAGAGTAACTATCCAATACAAGGCATTTCAATTATACTACAAAATACTAATAAGTAAAGGTAACCCTGTCCCCCACTTTCAAATTATTCTTTTCAGAGAATCCAGACACTACTTCTAAAACATAAATTGCATTTTTATCAGATATATAAGTTTCAGGAAAATAAAGTGGCGATGCACTATGTTTTATATCAACTATTTTTAAATCAGCATCGAGCCATATTATGTCAATCGGGAAATTCATATCCTTCATCCAAAAAGAATATTTGTCGGGCTTATCAAAAATAAACAAAAGGCCTTCGCTCTCACCTAAGGATTCTTTACCAGAAAGTCCTATCATGCGCTCCTGCTCAGTTATGGCTAGTGTCACCTTTACCCGTGCATCACCAATATTTACATACTGAATGCTAGTGAGTTCCGGTTTGTGACTAATATTAAAAAGAAAAAGAATTACAAAAGTTATTACAATGAGTTGAACGATACTTTTAAACATAATTATTTATCGCCATTTGTCCAACCGAATAGTTTGCCGATAGTGTCAGCATTTTCGCGCTTGCGAGCAATTTTGATTACTCCATCTTGAGCCACTATTTTCATCGGAGCCGAAAGCAAGCAATGGTGAGAGGCTAGTCCATCTTGGTAGGCTCCAGTATCGAGTACAGCCATCAATTGATCTTTGCCTTCATGAAGTTTCGGCATCAAAATATAATTTCCACCAGCAGTATATTTGTCGTCAGAATCGCAAGTACTTCCAGCCAGCCACACAGTTTTAAGTGCGCTTTGCATATTATTCACAGGAATCACGTGAAATTTTTGATGAATCGCCCAAGTGTCTTTTAAGTCGTTCATAAAACTTCCGTCTACTATATACCAAGCCTTGGCATTGGCTTTTGGAATAGGTTTTTCAGAGAGAACTTTATAAATAGTAACTTGTGCAGGTGCTACGATATATTGACCCCACTCTACCGCTAGGTTCGGGTGACGAATACCTGCTTTATCGGAAAGATTTTTTAGAATTTTGACAATTTTACTAGACACACCTTTGGCTGTATAAAATTTCTTTTTCTCATATGGCACACCGAGCCCACCACCGATGTCGAGAGTATCGAGTGTCGGACTTGTCTTTTGTAATTCTACATACACCCGAAAAGCACGCTTGATTCCTTCATAAATACTTTTCTGAGTTTTGATTTGTGAACCGAGGTGGTAATGCAAAATTTTCAAATTCTTTAACTTTGGTAGGTTTAGCACATCTTTTTCAGAAAGACCAAAGCGGTCAAACTTTTTGTCCCAGTGCGTATCCGCTTTGACATCGAGGTCTACTCGCACACCGACATCACCCTTGTACTTAGAAACTCTTTCCAGTTCTTCTGCACCCTCGATAATTGGTACGATGTTCATACCCTTACTGCGAAGTTCTTCGATCAAATCCAAGTATTGATCTGTCTTTGGACCATTACAAAGCACGCGAATCTTGGTGTGGAATTTTTCTCCTTCCCAAAGTTTCTTTACCAACCATAGTTCGTTTGCTGAGGTTACCTCCAAATTCGCCCCTTCGGATAGCATCGGTAAAATGAACTCTTTGTTCTGATTCACCTTCATCGGATAATGATAAAAGAATTTACCCTTGTATCCATAAATTTTCATGTAAGCCTGAAAATAACCTACTAGGTCTTTGAGGCGGTCTTCGATAAGGAATGGAAAAATTATTTGGAGCGGTGTTCCATATTTATGTGCGAGATCGGAAAGATTGTAGAAATGATGTCCTTCTGTAGCTGTCATCTCACCATCTTTGTTCACACCCAAAAATTGAGTATTGAATTCACTCGATCCGAGTTTCCAAAATTTCTCCCAATTCTTCCCTGCTTTTTTTAATTTTTTCTTTGGCATTTGAGTGAAATTAGTATACCGTACGGAATTTGATATGTAAAGAGCAAAACTAAGATTTATCCTTTAGATACAAACTCAAGAACTTATCTTTAAATTCGAAAAATCTGTCGTCGAGTATAGACTGGCGGATATTTTTTACTAGGTTCACTATAAAATATAAATTATGAATAGATGCCAATGTTCCCGCCAGCATTTCTTTGCCGTGAAATAAATGAGCGATATAGGCGCGAGTATAATTCTGACAGGTATAACAAGCGCAACCTTTTTCTATTGCAGTGAAATCGTCCCTGAATTGTTTATTCATTATTATTATCTTTCCTGTACTTGTATATATAGTACCGTTTCGGCCGAGGCGGGTCGGGGCTACGCAGTCAAAAAGGTCCACACCGTTTTCAATACCCATAAACAAATCCTCCGGCTCCCCTATGCCGAGCAAGTGCCGAGGTTTTTCTTCAGGCAAAATTTCATTTACCCATTTCACCGCAGTCGACATGTCTTCCTTGGCAAAACTTCCACCAATACCAAAACCATCAAAACCCATGTCACTAATAATTTGTGCTGATTTCTTACGCAAATTTTCATCCCTGCCTCCTTGCACTATTCCAAACAAGGCAATTTTATTTTCTCCATTTAATTTTTCATGCTCAACTAAACAACGCTCGGCCCACCTGTGGGTGCGTTCCAGAGCCTCTTCTTGATATTTCAAATCCTCTGCTGGACTAGTACATTCATCAAAAGCAAAAATAATATCTGCACCGAGGTTATGCTGGATTTGGATAGATTTTTCTGGAGTGATGTAATGTATCGAACCATCGAGGTGTGATTTAAAGGAAACCCCATCCTGCCCAATCTTGGCAAGCCGTGGGGCATCACTATCATCAAAGCGTTCTGGAATCATGAGGGACGGATCGGTAACTTTCAAAACTTTCGACATTTCTTTCCCATATGCTGCGCCAAGCGAAAAAACTTGGAATCCTCCGCTGTCCGTCATGGTAGGACCGCTCCAATTCATAAATTTACCTATACCTCCAGCATCTCGCACTATTTCATCCCCCGGTTGTAAAAATAAATGGTAAGTATTCCCCAGCACTACCTGTGTACCCACATCACGCACTTGTTCCATATTCAAAGACTTCACTGTAGCCTTTGTACCCACAGCCACAAATGCTGGAGTAAGTATTTCACCATGTGGAGTTTTTAAAACTCCTGCCCTACCTAAACTCCCTTCTAATTTTTTTTCTATTTTAAAATTCATAAATTCACCTCACCCCTTTATTTCCCCTCTCCTTAATAAGGAGAGGGTTAGGGAGAGGTCTATCTTTCAACTTGAACAAATTTTAATGCTGACGTATTTACTGGGCTCACAAGTAAAGCTTTCTTAACAGAATCCCTCGGATCAGAGATAATGTCGGACACTACAGCTACTACATAAGGCATAATGCCCGGCAAAACTACCTGCTCTCCTTTCTCTACAAGAAAATCTCTAGGCAGTATGAGCTCAAAATTTCCACCACCACGACCAACAAGATCAAACAAGGTCTCCCGAAAAGTAATAGCGGTACGCTGTTCCGAATTTGAAAAAAGAATTACTTTCGACGTCCCTTCATTGACTGTATCTACATACCCTATAGGAATATCACCGAGTGCAAATATTCTGGCTCCTACGGTTATACCGTGGGCTATACCCGCATCAATAATCAAAGTATCATATAAACTTTGATTATCCTTACCTAAAATCACCGCCAGAGTTGTGATCTTTTTTTCGTCTTTTCTGCCTAGAATTTCCTTCAAGCTTTCATTTTCAGCTAATACTGTATTGTAGTTTGCCATTCTGGCTTCATCGTCAGCTCGCTTTGATTCCAGGTCTGCGATACGCTTATTTAAATAATCTTTAGAATTAAGATAGGAAGAAAATCCGTCTAGTCTCGCGGAGGCACTATTTTTCAAAACTAGAAAGGGACGGAAAACAGTACTCGATACATACGACAAACCGGAAAAAATACTTGTTCTAAAATAAATCAAAATTAAAAAAACTATAACAAAAATAATTACGGTAATATGCCCATTTCTTTTTGACTTTTTATCTAGGAGGTAACTCATCTTGATTACCAATTAAAATTTCTCTATAAGCTTCTACGTCATCGAGAATTACTCCTGTTCCGCGTGCTACTGCCGACAATGGGTCTTCGACTACATAAATTGGAATTTTTAAAACACTTTGTAAAAGTTGATCGAGCCCCATAATAAGTGCACCTCCACCTGATAAGGTGATGCCTCGATTCATAATGTCAGATAAAATTTCAGGCGGTGTAGTTTCTAGCATATCCCGCACTCCACTCACCAGCTCGCGTATAGACAAGGCCATAGCCTCCCGTATATCAGAATCTGTAACCACTACTTCGCGCGGAAGCCCAGTCAACAAATCTCGCCCATGAACTTGAGTTTCCATATATTCACCTTGGATGACAGAACCGATAGCTATTTTTATAGCCTCAGCCGTTCGCTCGCCGATAAGTATTTTAAATTCATCCCGCATATAAGCAGTGATGTCATTGTTCAATTTGTCTCCAGCTATCTTTAAGTTCTTTGATTTCACAATTCCACCGAGGGAAATAACCGCTATGTCCGTAGTTCCTCCGCCGATATCAATAATCATAGAACCTACTGGGTCTTTGATTGGAAGCCGTACTCCAATGGCCGCCGCCATAGGTTCTTCGACTAAATACACTTCGCGTGCACCCGCCGACCGTGCTGCATCATACACGGCTCGTGTTTCCACGTTTGTTGTTCCAGAGGGCACGCCTACCACCACACGCGGACGAGCAAACTTTTTAGACATTTTGTCCGCTTTGTTTATCAGATACGAAAGCATTTCTTCGGTAACTTCAAAATCAGAAATAACTCCATCCACTAGTGGACGAATCGCTCGGATATGTCCTGGAGTTCGGCCGAGCATTTCTTTGGCTTTCATGCCGACAGCGAGAATTTGGTTCGTCTTTATGTTCACCGCCACTACGGATGGTTCGTTGATGACTATGCCGTGACCTTTCAAATACACCAAAGTATTACTCGTACCGAGGTCTATGCCGATGTCATTTGAAATTAATTTGTAAATTTTATCAAACATTTTTATCTCGTTTTTAGTGAGTCAATTAATTCTGAAAGTGGTAAAATTTTTCCTTTCTCTTCGATGCGCTTTTTTAGCTCCACCCCACCTTCTTTCATGCTACGAGTTGAAACAACTGCACGGTAAGGCATACCGAGTAGGTCCGCATCAGCAAATTTTTCCCCTGGAGTTACTTCACTTCGATCATCAAATAAAACTTCTACTCCGGCATCTGCCAAGCCCTTAAAAGTTTTTTCAGCTTCGGCGCGAACTGCCTGATCTTCACCAAGCACAAGTAAATGCACAGCAAATGGCGCAATTGATTCCGGCCAGATAATTCCCTTGTCGTCAGACAAAACCTCTACGACTGTACCCATGAGTCGTCCTGGACCTATTCCGTAGGAACCCATAAATACAGATTTTTTCTCGCCTCCTTCTGTCTGATATTTTAAATCTAAGGCATCAGAAAACCTCGTACCTAAAGTAAAAATATTTCCCACCTCCACTGCTTTTTGCTCGACTAGTTTTGATTTATCGATCCCCAAGCTCGCCATAACTTCATCTGTGTGCACTTCTTTATTTATAGCAATGCCTTTTGACTCGTCTACATATATAGTGTCTTCACCGGCACTAGTTAATGTTTGAAACTCATGTGAGAACTTTGAAAACATGCCTCCCGACGCAAAAGTAAGGTATGTAATATGACCGATACCTACTCGTTTAAAGATGGTGGCGTAAGCCTCTTTGGCTTTTTCATAAAATTCCAAGTGTGTTGCTTCGTCTAAATCAAAAGAATACAAGTCCTTCATTACGAACTCGCGACAACGCATGATACCACTCTTGGCACGAATTTCATTTCTAAATTTTGTTTGAAATTGATAAATATATTTTGGGAGTTCGCGATATGATTGGATAAAGCCCTTGAGCATTTTAGTCATGGGAGCTTCATGTGTCACCGCCAGTCCAAGTTCGGTATCATTTTTCAATTTTGTTTTAAACCACACGTCCACATTCACATCATTCCATTGATCAGTCGGTTCCCAAGTTTCTTTTTCTTGTAAAGAAGTCATCACTACTTCTTGTCCACCGATACTGTCCATCTCTTCTCGAATTATGTTTTCAATTTTTTTAAAAACTCGAAGTCCCAGTGGTAAATAGCTATAAACCCCTGCCATCTCCTTATTGATATAGCCTGCTTTTATTAAAAGCTCTGCATTCCTTGAAACCTCGTCGGAAGGAGCTTCTTTTCGAGTTTTAGTAAAAAGGGCTGATTGCCTCATTTGATTAGTCATAGTGTCATCTTAACGTAAAAATTCTCTTTGGTCAAAGAGAAAAAAATAAGGCCTGCCTGCCGGCAGGCAGGTTGCAAACAGCTCGGCTTTCTGGTAGAATGACCCTTATGCAAAAAGTAGAAAACGATACAATTGTAGAAAAAATGTTCAAGGCTGGAGCACATTACGGCTATTCAAAAACACGAAGACACCCTTCTGTTTCCCCTTACATTCACACTACAAAAAACAAGGGAGACATCATCGACCTTGAAAAAACAAGCGAAATGTTAGCCAAAGCTACTGAATACGTAAAAACTTTAGGCTCTGCGGACAAGGTTATTTTACTTGTCGGCACAAAGCCAGAAGCCAAGGTAGTAGTTCGAAATGTAGCTGAATCTTTGAATATGCCGTACGTTACAGAACGCTGGATCGGTGGAACTGTGAGTAATTTTGGAGAAATCAAAAAAAGAATCACTGAACTAGAAAACTATCGCAAGGATACAACTACTGGTGGACTAGATAAGTACACTAAAAAAGAACGAGTGGTTCTTGCCAAGAAAATGGAAAAGTTAGCACGTTATTACTCAGGTCTAGTAGGACTAAAGAAGACTCCAGACGCTATATTCATAGTGGACGGTAAGTCAGAACACATAGCTCTGACTGAAGCTACTAAGGGTAATATCACTGTCATTTCCCTTTTGAATTCTGACTCAAACATTAAAAACATCGACTACCCAATAGTAGCGAACGATGCTTCTATACCATCTATTAAATTCTTCACTGAGGCTATCGCAGCTGCTTACCGAGCAGGTGTAGCCTCACAGACTGTAACAGCTAAAAAATAAATAAAATATGTCATCACCAATCACAACCGAGTTAGTGAAGGAACTTAGGGATGCCACTGGCATTTCCGTAATGCAATGTCGTAAGGCCCTCGAAGAAGCAGGTGGCGACATGAAGACCGCTCTAGCGATCTTGAAAAAGAATAGTTCTGCTATTGCTGCAAAAAAGGTAGACCGTGAGGCAAAAGATGGTGCAGTTATGATAGCTTCGAACAATACTAAAAGTATTATCGTACCACTAAACTGTGAGACTGATTTCGTATCTCGCAACGAGGACTTTACTTCCCTATTATCTGCTTTGGGCGCAAAAGCACTATCAGATGGTGTAGAAGCTATGAAATCTGGCGCGAAAGAAATGATTGATCCTATCATTCAAAAGACTGGTGAAAATATCCAACTTGGTGAAATCACAGAGGTAAGTGGTGCTGTGCTCGGAAACTATGTTCACAATAACAAGACTGCTGTAGTAGTAAGCTTAGAGGGTGGTGATAAGGACCTAGCCCGTGATATTGCTATGCATATCACCGCTATGAAGCCTGAATACATGACGGACTCTGATGTAGATGAAGACACAAAGAATGTCATAACTGAAGTTTTTAAAAAAGAAGTAGCCGAGAGTGATAAGCCAGAGGAAATCAAGAAAAAGATATTGGATGGAAAAATCAATACTTATTTTAAGGAAAAAACTTTGATCCACCAACCTTTTATAAAGGACGGAGATGTTACAATAGGAGTATTGCTAGAGAAATCAAAGGCCAAGCTAAAAGAAGTAAAGCGTTACTCGATTTAAATAAATCATATGTATACACTATTAACTTTATTTTTCATCTCACTCGCTTGCATCATACTAATGCTTGCTAGAAAAGTAATGTTGGTACGCGGTGGTTATATAGTAGTAGCGGAAAGTATCCCTCACCCTTTTGTCCCAGATATCAATAAAGTAAAGTACCTCACCCTAAAAGGCCTAAAGAAATTGTTATACCTAGCGACTTTCCTGGTACTGCGAGCTTATGTAAAGCTTTCAAACTTTATAAATAAAAGATACCAAGACACAAAACAGAGAATCCAAAACTTCAGCCGAAAAAATAGTATGGACAACCTGTCATCACAGAAAGAAGTGAATACGTTCCTACGAGTCATTGCCGATTATAAGAAAAAGATAACCAAAATGAAAAGTAGGATTGACGCGAGTGAGGAAAAAGAGTAAGTTTATGTAGTATTAGTCAGCGCCGGAATAGCTCAGTTGGTAGAGCAACACTTTTGTAAAGTGAAGGTCGTGGGTTCGAATCCCTCTTCCGGCTCAATAAAATGAATTTAGGAGTAATTTTAAGTATAGTAGTATTCTTAATCTTATCTGTATTTTTAATTAAATATAGGGAGAAAATAGCAAAAAAAGTATTGAAAATACCTCTACCCATAGTTGTGTTGTATATTTTGACTTCTTTTTTACTAATTTACGTCGAAGAGCAAAT
>CXWK01086296.1_pt1 | contig 39566 bp, 40 predicted proteins | sample 590851 | NCBI WGS metagenome assembly CXWK01 (sample SAMEA3498364, study PRJEB10139) | wastewater metagenome | biome: wastewater treatment plant; material: activated sludge | place: Denmark | collected 2014-08-01
GTGGGGGTATTAAATAGTTATGTGGGGGTATTAAATAGTTATGTGGGGGTATTAAATAGTTATATGGGGGGTATTAAATAGTTATATGGGGGGTATTAAACAGTTATATAGGGGCATTAAATAGTTATATAGGGGCATTAAATAGTTATATAGGGGCATTAAATAAGTATTTGAGAATATTAGGTAAATATACAAGACTATTAAATAAATATATGTGAGTAATATTAAAATTGTTGAAATTTGATTAAAAAACACTATATTAATGTCATCATTTTTATTATTTTGTTAATTTTATTTTATTTATTAAAATTGAATAGTTTCATGTACTTTCTTTTGTTGTTTGTGATCAAAGATATGCTCATGTTTTAAACTCTTGTGTATTTTGTTCTTGAACATTGCATCGATCTAAAAAACCCTTAGTTTCGAAAGAAGCTCATGAAAATAAAATTTCGTCACGTTCAGACTCAACTAGATCTATTATAACGTCCTCTGATTTCACATCTATTAGAGATTTTCGGGCCGAATATAATCTGTACTCTATTTCTATTATATGAGGATTTTCTTGTACTCATTTATGTGGGTTTGTACTTACAAATTCTTTATGCGTAATATAGGGGATTAATAAGTTATCGTTTAAGATTATAAAGGTGTTAGTTCTTACCATTTATTAATTAGTCTCGAAGACTAAAAAAAACATTAATTAAGTAATATTATTTAACACTACAAAATAAATAATTGTTTATTATAACAATTATAATTTTATAATTAAATTTTAAATTACTAATAATTTTTACAAATATTTAAATTTAATTGTTAATTTTCTACTATTAACTAATAAATTTATTAAATAAAATATTAAATATTTAAAATTATTAACGCCAGTATATTAAATACGTCTACATAGCAGGTATTGCATAACGTCAGGGGTTATCACTATTATATAAATATAATCTATCTGTTTAAACGCACCATTATGTCTGTGCATACATAGTCTTATATTTTTATAAAAGAATTAATAATTTTAAACAAAACAATTTTCACTATATTTTAGTACGGTATTAATAATTACCACCCAAATAGTTAGCCTTAAACTATAATGTTGTGTTGGTTATTAATACTATTAAGTTTTTAAAAATCTGATACTAATGATAATATGAATACACAGCGTAATATAAACACTACTGTGTACTATGAATATCGGTGTATCGCTCAGTGCAATAATTCGAGTATTATCAATTTGGTATACCCACTATGCTTTTTATAAAATATTAGATATCTATATATATATCAAAAACCCTAAAACTGTAATGTTAAAAGATTGAAGATAATAAAGTAGAAAAATAATTAAGTATCTGCGTGGACGTCTCCACGAGCATACCCCCACCTTATCTATAAAAGCATGATGGGGGTACGCTTTATAGGTATTATTTAATTTTAATTTAATAGTGTTTACTTTTTTTAAACATAGTCTAATATACGTATATGTGTGTGTGGTGTATGTTGATTAAAATGCTAAATAATAACTAATTAGTATATAATTTATATTATTCCGCACTCTCTTCTACCCTACACTCTTCTCTCTTTTCTTTTAATTTTACTTTATTTAGTAATAGATAGGTAAGAGGGTTGTTTTGTTTAGTTGTTCGTGATCACAATTTTGCTCACATATTAAATGATAAAGAGTCGGGATAGTGAGCGTCGCAATTCATTAAAGAATTTTTTGCTTCATAGTTATTTCACGCTTTTAAAATTACGGGAGATTCTATTTGTATAAGCTTTATCATTTTCTGTGTTGTTTTTTCCCCTATTATAGAAAAACGAGGTTTATATATCATATATTGAATTTTACCTATATGGGGATTTGCGGCTGCTCACTCTTTTGCTTGTATACTAAATACTTCATTATGTAATACATATGGTATGAATATCCCACTATTTAGTATTATACAGTGTTTTGTTTGTTTCACTTATTTATTAGATACTCCTAGGTATCTGATTTATTTTTTTAAATCTTTTTTATTGTCAGCTATTATTGTAACAACTATATATTTTCATATTTTGAGTTTAATTTTAATATATTTTAAAAACTTATTATTGTTACAATTTTTATGAAATATAGACTATAAGATGCATATAAAATTTTAATGTGTTTATTATTTACGCTTTTTAATAAGTATAATAAACATTTTTTCGGATTTATATTTTTAGTAAATTAAAAAAAAATATAAATTCGAAAAAATGTTTATTATACTTATTAAAAAATAATTAATATTTAATGCGTAATTTCAAAATATAAGAATAAATATTCACAATATAAACATTACCGTAAAACTAATTTGAGTAAAATAAGTACGATATTTTGTACTTACAGATACTAATATTATTAACACAAGTATACTAATTAACAAAATTGAACTAATGTGCAAAAATAAACTTCAGGTAAAAATAATTTTTAAATTATTATATTGATCAACTAAATAAACATATAACATATCACACGTTGCCCAATAATTTATATTAAAAATATTTAATTATAAAGTGTCGGTTAATATTAGTTTTTGTAAATTTAAAACACCATAAAATAATGCTTCTGCTGTGGGGGGGCAGCCGGGAACATAGATGTCTACAGGAATAATTTTATTGCATCCTTTAACAACAGTATTTGAATAGTGGTAGTAACCACCACCATTTGCACAACTACCCATCGATAAAACTCATTTCGGTGTATTGACTTGCTCATATATTCGGCGTAAAGCAGGTGCCATTTTATACGTTAAAGTACCTGCGACAATTATTAAATCGGCTTGTCGAGGCGTTGCTCTAAAAATTACACCAAAACGATCAAAATCATAACGACTGACAGTTGCGTGCATCATCTCCACCGCACAACACGCTAACCCAAATGTTAATGGGTAAAACGAGCCGTGTCGCGCTCAGTTTACTAAATTATATAATTTACTTTTTATTAAATCAATCTGTTTCATTTATTGTTAACTGTTAATTTAAAAATAAATATATTATTATAAAAAATAACAGTTTAATATTGTTAGGTCATTAAATTAAAAATTATCTTTACTGAATGTTTTTATTTGACGTTGGTTTATTAATACTAAAATATAATGTAATAGTATACTGTAGATAATGAATATTTAAAAACATGTAGTAATTTATGACTTATATAGTTTTCAACTATTTATAACAAAACTAAATATAATAAATATGTTACAATAGGTAAGTATATTGTTATAAAAATACAAAATATTTTTAACTACAAATATGTTTAAAATATTAAAATTAACGGAAGTTAAGAATGTTAATTTCTTATTGCTAAAAATAAAATATAAAGCATCATAGTTAATACTAATAGTCGTTATAATGTTATTTAGCGGAACGGAGAGATATTTAATATAAAAAATATATACGTTAAAGTTAGGTGTTATAATTAATCAATTTACAGTTAATAAGATACTAGCGATATGCAATAAATACAAATAAACAAAAGTTATATTGTGGATAAATACACCAAATATTACTAATAATAATAGTATACTATAATTTAAACACACAAATGCAAATATTAGTACCATTAAACTATAATTAATACTAAAAATAATAATATTAAAAAAACTTAATATATATACTAAATATAAACTATACGAATAGTTGGTTATTTCGGCAAAAAAACTATGTCTTGATGCTATCAAATTTCAACGAATTAATAATAAATAAAACAACGCATATAATCATACAGTTAGAAAAATATTTATAAAGTTTTTAGTGTATGTGTGGATTAAGTAGGTTACTCAACATCACATTAAAAATAAAAATAATTCAATTCCATCGTTTACCCAGAAATAAGTTCAAACAGAGTTTATACTCCCCCAATACATCCCCGTTAATAAAGATAATGTTCAGCCCACATAAATATAAAACAATTTTAAGTAATTATAAAAAATAATTTTATTAAAACAAAATTTAAATAACGTCACTAAACTAACATAATAAATAAGTGGGTGTAAATTGTTTAGCCCCAATAAAAGAATCTCAGGTCACAGCTCTACTTTTAACTTAAATACATTAAAAAATGTTGTTATATTAGCATATATATATATATAAATTAGTAAATTTTTTTTTAAATATTGCAATTGTATTAATATGATAATAACTAGTATTAATATATTTATAAATTGATTATTTAAAAAATAAAAAAATAAATAATTAAGTAAATTATTTGAATATATAAGTTGCAAAGTATAAACAGTTACAATATTTAGTATAAAAATTATGTCTACTATTTTATTTATTATTAAATTAATAAACATATTTAAAAGCAATACGAAATTTTTTAATTTTTAAAATTTTTGAAGTTGGACCGTATAATTCTTTTCCTAAAGTATTCATTCGACGTTTGAGTAATACTAAACTGTTGACATTAAAGCAATAAGTTAAACCGTCGTTTTTATTATTATATGATTTTGTTCGAATTGTAATAGCTCTAAAACGACGTTTACGTCGTTTAATTAATTTTACTTTTGTTCGTCGCAATACAACACGTAAAAATTTACCAATTCCTGCGTGGTGTGTAGTGCTGCATCGACGGGTTTGTATTACCTTAACAAGTAATACACCACTAGAATCACTTGGTATAGAAAAAGAACCTTTTTGAAACACTTATATATTTAAATTAGATAAATAAATATAATACTACCTCATAAAATTATATTTATTAATAAAATTAATGCATTTAATTTTTCAAATCAATAAAATTGTTTTCTATATGCTATCACTGTTAATATAACAACAATAACGGTATATAAAACATAAAAATACAATAAATATGTAGTATATAAATTTGTTATATTGGCATACATATATGTTGGTATAAAATTTGTAAAAACATCTAAATCTAATTCAAAATCAATTTTTGAGGTTCAAAGTATAAATAAACATACTGTTCACAAACTTGCTACTACTAAAATTATTGTAGCTGTAAGATGAGTAAGTGTTGCTAAAGTAACTCTATATCAAGTATTTTTGTTAGTTTTAGTAAAAAGAGGGAAAATGGAGAAAAGTTTAAATTTAAATTTAGATGTTTCTAATTTATTATAAATATGATAATGTGTTCATTTAGCGATATCGAAAATAGCATAATATACCAATCGGTAATAATACACAATACTTGAACTTAAACCAATAATTAAAAATCCTATAACTAAAAAATTATTTGTTTGTATCATTAAACATTTTAAAAAGTATGCTTTGTATAGTGCTCCAAACATAAAAGGTAATCCACATAAATTACTTGCACATATAATTAACAAAATTGAATCTATCAAAAACAAATTGTGTGCACCCCCCATCACACGTGTATCTTGTGATTCATGTATTCGAATAAATGATCCTGCACAAAAAAATGTTGATGCTTTATACAGTCCATGTAAAAATAAATATAAACTAAGTATATATATATTATTAAAAGAAACTAATACTAATAAAAATCCACAATGACTCATAGTGGAGTATGCCAATAATTTTTTCATGTCGGTTTGCGCTGCTGCTACAACTCCACCATATGCAGCTGTTATAGAACCTAATAGAGCAATAAATGACATTCAATTATAAAAAACTAATAAAACATTAAATCTCATCAACAAGTATATACCTGCAGAAACTAAAGTAGCGGAGTGGATTAGTGCCGAAGCTGGGACGGGGGCTTCCATGGAATCAGGTAATCACAAATGACCTAAAATTTGTACAGATTTGATAGAAGCACACCCAAGTAACAAACAAATTGCTAAATTTATTAAGGTAGAATCGTACATGCCTGGAATTTGGATTGTTATTAAAAAAGCAGTTATATCGCTAGTATTTGATAATTGATAAAAAATTACTAAAGACCCCAACAAAAATATATCGCTAAATAAATTAAAACTAAAAGCCTTAAAACTCGATTTTAAAGTACCTCGTCTATTTTGTCAAAAATTAATTAAAAAAAATGATGTAAAACCTATTAATTCTCAACCTAAAAATAAAGTAAAAAAATTATTTGCTAATACAAGAATTAACATACTTATTACAAAACTATTTAATCAAAAAATGAAACCCCCCTCATCAGCTTCATTTTTAAAATAATTTAATGTGTAAATATTGGTGGCTAAACCTATAATAATTACAAGACTTGAAAAAATAAAACTTAATGGTGATAACGAAAAACTTAAACAATAATCAATAATATCAATATTTGATAAAAGATTTATTGTTGACACATAAGCAACGCGATCTTCAACAATTAGCATATAACCAATTGTTAAATAATTATATAATAATCCGGCAAGACAAAAAACACACAATGTTATCAAATGATGGCTACTAACGTAATTTTTAACAATTGGATAAAATAAAATTATTACAATATATAATATATAAAAAAAATTTATAAATCTTTGATAACTTAAATCAAAAGTTGTTGAAATTGCTTCACTGTAGGGACTAAAAATAGCTACTAAAAATAATATAATTGAGATACATATTATTGTTTCGTGCAAATTAATATGTATTAGTTTTGAGAATGGTTGCTTGGTAGAATTTTTTAGAAATATGAAAGCATTTTTTATTCTTTCTTTTAAACATACTACATTCATTTATATTACTATACTCTAGCGTTTCTTTTAATTTTAAAATAAGTTTCACCAAATACAGCTAAACATGTACTATACAGTGATAAAAATAATCAAAACGACAAAGCAAAATAAATACTTAATTGTATAATAAATAATAAGGTGAGGTGCCCTAAATAATAAAAATATTGTATAAAATAAGTTATAAGGCCAAAAAAATAAGTAAGAATTATTTTACCTTGAGAAAATGGTTTTACTGTATGAACATTGTGTAAATCTTCTATTGTTACATAATCTGCAAGTGTATCAATAGTATGTATTAAAAATTCATATAATTCAAAAAATGCTAAAAAAATAAATACAAATCGAATGTTTTGGATAAAGAATCTAATCATAATAACAGAAATTGCTAAAAAATCTAGTAATGATTCAAAAGCTAATAATGTTGTTCGACTAGATCCCCGAATATATTGTACAGAATGTATTCCAATATCTTTTAATAAAGATCCTGGAATTATTATTCCGCTAATTGTAATTGCAATAAAAATAGTAATAATTCAATTAACATGTTGTAAAACAACAAAATGAGTTACTAGTGTAAAAAAGAAAAATCATAAAATTACAGAAATATATGTTACTGCATAAAGAATAACATCATCTAAACTCCCTAATTCCTCTTCTCACTCATCGATGTAGGCAAAATTAGTGAATAAAGTATCTCTACCACTCGCTATAGTACCTACTAATCTAATCCCAAATTGTCATATATAAAATGTTATTAATATTACAGCTATAACAGTTATTGTTCCATATCATCTTAATAAAAAATCAACAAGCTTATGTTGTCACTCAAATATATCAGTTACTTTAGCATGTCTTTTTTTTAATAAGTATAATCCAAACTCGCTTAATCCACTTCATTGTATACGAGCTAGATATCAACAATATTCTATTCACAAGTCACTTAAGGAATTTATAACCTTAAAGTATATCTCTATAAATTTTTCAACATGTGCATATATCTTATATTACTATAAGTTTTAAAAATTACTCATTTTATATAAGTTATAAGTATGAGATACACGTAAACAAGGGCTTCCCATATAAATAAAAATGTAAGCGTATACCATTAAACTCATATCATTTCCCCCCAATCTGTTAAAAAAACGACCGTAAGGTAAATATGAAAATGCATATCACAAACATACTAAAAATACAGCATAGGTAATTTGAAAAAATTTATCATTGTCAGGAGTAACTTTATATAAATATATAAGTTTTTTTTTTCGTCCTTCAAATCCAAATAAAATAGTCATGAAAAGGATTTTTGTTGTGTAATAAGGATCATATTCACTTTTTCCCATGATATTTGGTTGATAATAAAAACTAACAAAAAAAAGAACTAAACCGAAAATACCTACATAGTGGTAAGGACAAACGATTAATCATGCCATATAAGGTCTAAAATATCAATGTGGTGCTACTCCAAAGAAACGCACGTCAACTATCATTCCTACATCACCTCACATGAAAATTTCATAATTTAAAGCTTCAGGTTCTGCATAAACATATAACGCTCACAGTCCAATTAATAATAAAAAATCTAAACAATGTCCGATTTCTTTTACTAAAGCTTCATCGTATCAATTTAAATCTTGCTTAATACCATCAAAAGCTGAACTAATTTTTCAATCATAATGCATATCAACACCATGTCCAATAGCAAAAAATGCTAAAATAAATCCTGATAAATAATGCGCAAGTGCTAGTCTAACTAAAGTATCACTATTTAAAGTTTGATCGGGGGCAAATAATCAATAAATTTTACCAATAAAATCTAAAAAAGTTTGAAATGCATTTACTGCAATTGTTAAAGTAATATCACTTAAGTGAGTACAACATAATACAAGTCCTAAAAAAATAACTACTTGAGCACCTAAAAATAAAGCTACCCCAGATTTTCAAGCATATTCTTGTTCAATGTCCATAACATTAACAAATGTCTTTCGTGATAAATGAATAAACATAGAAATGACTAAATAATCAACACCACGTTCATGCATTCAAAAAAAATCATCGATATATAAGGATTCAAGATCTTCCTCTTCTCTAACTAAAGGAACATACATTGAGTCTTCTATTAAAGAGAATGCTAACATTGTTCCCGATAATAATTGATTAAGAATAACCATAAAAACAAAAAAACCGGTAAGGGCGAGAATTTCGTGAAATGCAATTCTAAGTTGGCCGAAATAGGAAGCTATAAACTTAATAGAATATACCCTTATCACTTAAATATATTTATTACAATAAAAATAAAAAAAATTATTTTTGATATTTAAACAACAATAATCTGTCGACGGAACGAGTTAAATAAAATCTTGAAAAATTAATTTTTTTTGAAGGTACTTTAAAACTATAACTCATTTGACATTGTAATTTATTTTGAGATTTATAAAATTTATACGCTGTATTAGCATAATCTTTTTGGATAATAAAACTTAATCTAATTTTTGGTTGTATTTGATAATTGCGAAGTAAACTTTTTTTTATAAGTATATTAATGCGATCGGAGTGTCAATTTTTATACCGCATTAATTTATGATCAATATATTTCATTCTTTTTAACATTTATTTATTGCGCTTAGCAATTCAACCCCAAGGACTTAATTCAGGTTGTTTTGCTTTAGTGCGACCTCCGTTGGGGTGATCAACAGGATTTTTTGCAACGCCTCGAACTGCTATAACCTTATTATTAGACGCCGAAAATCCCCAACCACCTCCAATAACTTTATTGCGTAAAATATTATGGGTTGAACCAAAAATGGCATTAATATGAAATTTAAAAATTTTTATTTTATTTGATGCTAGTAATACGTGAATAACCTTCTCTTTTCTATCCAATCGTTGTCTAAAGCTAGTACTGCCGGAACTTCGCGTATACGCACCGTACTTATTAGAGGTATTAAAAATATAAGCAACCGGCATATTAATAGGAATTCAGGATAGTGGAATAATTTGTCCAATAACATTTTTTACATCTTCTAAATAAAACAAGATATCTGTGGGGTATAGAATAAATCCAGGATGGAAATTGAAAATTGCAGGCAAAAAAACATTATCGTTGTACATTGTTTTTGCATACGTGTATTCACGAATATATGTTTTATAGTTACCGTAATTAGTAATAACGGCTGGCGCTAATACCTTAAAATTATATTGGATAGGTTTTAATTCAATGCGAGAGAAAAATTTTTTATGTTTAATGCCGTTTCGTCCCAGTTGAGTTGCATTATTTATATTTTTATATTTAGTTTTATATCCTAAAAAAAAATTATATTTATAAAAAAATTTATATTTAACTTGTAGTCGTTTAAATGGAGTTTTTGGGCGAGTTTTAATTAATAACATTTTTTTTTTATTATACTGGGTGTATAACCTATTAACAGATGCCAATAAAAGGAATTGAACCTCCGACCCTCAGATTTTCAGTCTGATGCTCTACCACTGAGCTATATTAGCTTACGCAAATAAATAGATTAAAAATAAAATGTTAAAAATAAAAGTTAAATAAATAAAAATATAGGTTTTTCAGTGTTGATTAGTGAGTTGATCAATTCTATATCTAGGTAATGTACCTCTAATTAATATCGCTATGACTACCAGCAATAATATTTTTAATAAAATTCATAACATGTAATAATTATAATGCAAGGTAAGTAACCCCTGCAATTAAGAATGATAAAAAGACAAAAGTTTCTACTAATGCAAAAGCCATTAAAGTAGTATTGAATAAGTTTTCAGCTTCTTCAGGATTTTTAGCAGCTCCTAAAATATAACTAGCAAATAATACTGCAGTTCCTAGTGCAGCTCCCGCTAAAGTTGTCATAACACTTGCTATTACTAACATTTTTGATGCAGCGATAATTAACATATCACACATTATTTTGTTCGGATTAATTGCAATCTGTATATTTGAAGTTTAACGTCAGATAAAATATGTTGTTGGGGGTGACTTATTAAAAAGTTTTCTAAACTAGGTTGTAATGCGTAATGTCATGGTTTATCTCTTATTACAAAACTTTTTATAAATACGTTTAATCATTTCCAAACTAACAAAATGCGTTTTTGAGTTGTAACAAATTGTATACGTGATTTATAAAAAAATTTTTTTTTTTTTTTTGTTTCTTTATATATAATTTTAAAAATTGAATTAATTTGCGCTGCTCGTCAAATTAAGGCGACGTCTAATTCATTGAAGGAGTTAGATTGGATGTAGTTAGTTAAAAAATATATGGGATCAGTTTCTTGAAATTTATATGTATTTTGCAATTTACCCCGCCCGCCCATGAAATTACCTCGTAACAAATTTATATAGTATTTACGAAGTTGTTTATAGCTAGTGATAAATTGACTATGTATAGCAATTCGATTAGATAAATTTTTTGTAATTGATGATTGTAGGCGTAAAAATGTTAAACGTTTTCTAAAACAAATACGTAGATTATAGCGTGATTTTAACAAGGCTAATTGTTCAGTTGAATAAAAATACTTAACATGTCTAATCATTTAAATTATTGTAAATAGTAATATTGTTGTTAGGGTATTTAAGCTACTTAAACCTATAAATTGAAATAACTTTAAATTATTTAATCCACGACTTAATAGTATAATATTAGACATAAGAACAATAAAAATTAATAAACTATTAATATATAAAAAAAACATATTTAATTTAATTAATAAAAATCATAATAAATAGACGTTTAACACTAAACTAAAAATTGAAAAATAAAAAATAGTAGAAGTTTGTAAAAATCTATATAAATCTAATTTAAAAAAATGAAAACCAGGCAGACCTAATTTAATAAAAATTGAACACAATAATAATGTTACACTAAATTTATCTACATGTTTAACTAATAAATTTAATTCATTAAAATTTAAAGTACCGGTACTGATAATAATAAAAATTAATGAACATGCAAAAATTATTAAAGTAAAAAAAGATAACCATAAATAGTTAGCTATTAAATTTTTTAATTTCAAAAGTTGATTAGGGGTATTTGTTATATTATTTAAAAAAAAAAAATAATAAATAGTAGCAATTACTTCAACAGCTAAAATAAAAACTAAAAAATCATTTATAGTGTAAAATAATTGTAATATAACAACCATTCAACACAACAGAATATATGTTATGTTAGAAGTTGAATAACTGCTTAAAAAATGTATAATTCCCATAATAAAAATAATTACATATATAATATAATAAGTATTAGATGTTATGTTAAAGTATACAGTTGTAGTAGAAAGTTTTAAAGAAATTAATGCAATTAATTGAACTGCTAAATAGTAAATTAAAATATTAGATGAGTTGTTAAAGGCAGATTTGCGATTTTTTAATAAATAATTACTCTGACTCGATAAAGTTAAATTTTTACTTATATAAGTCGTATAGTAAAATTCGGTTAGTCCGGTTAACAAAATAGAGTATGTTAAGCATAAAGAGAGGGAATCGCATACCATTATATTATTTGTGTGTGTGTGTTAACTATAAAGTTAGTAGTAAAATATTTAAAGATAATTCTAATCCACCGAAAATCAGTAGAAAAAAACTAAATCCAATTAAAAAATATAAATTAAAATAACTAGCTAAAGTTAAAAATATAGTAAACAACAAAATAATAATTATTTCACTTAAAAGTAATAGTTGTAAAAGGGATTTATTGTGAAACACAAAACTTATAAAAATACAAATTATTAGGTAGAGAAAAATATAAGTTCAATATAGCATCCGTGTTTAATTATTAATTGTAATAAATATCTTGAGTTAGTAGATTGTAACTTGTAGTCTTATAATTTGTATAGGAGTCATCGGTTGTTAAGGAGGTGTAGTCGGTTAGTAAGCGACGTGTATCTGTTAATCCTAGATATAAAATATTGTAAAATTCACGTAATTCACGTTCAATTCACTGACTTCCTAAAAATAAACTGCTACTTGAATAAAGAGTTTTTTGCGAATTATTATCTAAAGATATTAAAAAATTAATACGAGTTGCTTTTAATAAACAACTAAAGCTTGATAAATAAACAAAATTGTGATAATTGTTATAGCAAGTCGCATCATTATAAATATATACTGAATTTAAACTACTTAATAATAAATTATGATATACTAAATTTAAATATGGTGTAGTTGGTGTTGTTAATAAATTAGCATAATTATTTGATTGTGTATTAAAAAATGTTTGAACATCATCTTGTTCAATTAAAAAAATTTCTAAAGGATAGCTGGACAATCAGTAACGTTTTATTTCATTTTTATTGTTTTTAAGTTGTACAACTTTTTGTCTAATATCTTTTATTGTATCGTAAGAAAAGGAACTACCAGCCATTATATATTTTTAGTGTAATGTTATTAATTAAAATATATTAAACTATAAAAAATAGAATACTCAATATAATTATACTAAATAAATATATGTAAACATATTTAGATATAGCTAAAAAATTATATGTTTTAATAAATTTAATTTTTAATAATTGTTGTGATAAAAAAAAATGAGGGTAAAGTGTATGGACAAAATTAATGCTAGTCATTTGAGTTAATATATATAAATTATTAACAAATTTTATATAAGGTCTATTTAAAATTTTTTTATAAGTAGTAATAAAAAATTGCACACTAATACACTAAATTTTATTTAGTATATATATATATATATTATTTTTGAAAGTTTACTATTGGAGTTTTATAGTTAGCTTGATGTATTAATTGTTGTTTTCGTAAAATGCTAAAATTACGAGTATATAAATTAATATTTTGTTGTTCAAATTTTAAAGTAAAATAAAAAAGAATAAAAAAAATACTGAATAGACCTAAAAGTAAAGTTATAAATATTACAATTTGTGGTGACATTAAGAAAAAAAAATAAAAAAATAAAAAAAAATCAACGCTAATAATATCAAAAATTTGTTGATAAACGCCTGTAAAAAAAATAAAGGTAGTTATGTTATATGTTAAAAAATTAGTACAATAAATCAACACGCCGGTTACAAAGTAGAATTTAAAAAATGTAAATGTTTTAACAGCTTGTTCAAGCTCAAAAGTTAAAGTTACATACATTAATAAAAATAATAAAATAATTAAAAATTCCGCAACTATAAACATTAACATTATACCGTCGAAAGAATAAAAAATACCCCACCCTACGACTAAAAGTAAAAGAGCAATAAAATAAGTAAATTTTACTCTAAATGTTTTATTAATAATTAACCCTCACATGACCAATAAAAGAGTTATAATAAATAGTAAATCACCGTAATAAAAATAAGTAAAATGATATAACGTATTAGTAATATTAATACTTATATATCATACTGTATCTTTGATAATTGTAAAAACCATTTTAATAGATGTATAAAAAAATGTATATACAGAACTAATAATACCTGTAGGTAATGCAATAAAAATAGTATAAAGCACCTTACAATACAAAATTGAAAAACGCATAAATAACGTAAAGGGTGCTAATATCAATGGTTGTGTTAATATATCTTCATCTATTTTAACTGAAGGAATTAAAACATTAAAAACAAACGTCATGGCTACGAAGGTAAGTGCTACGATGCACATTTTAAATATTATATATAGTGTAGATACTCTAACAGTACGCAAAGTAACAAAATAGGTTTGTAGAATTCTTATGAAATGTAAAGCATTCATTTATTAGCAGGATGAGAGTACATCATCAATTATAAATCGATGAAAAAAAAGATTTACCAAAATTGGAAAAAGAAAAATTCCTAATAAAATATATCCGTATAGTTGTCGTCATCGATAAAAATGGCATAAAACCCTGTTTGATATAATTTTGTTATAAATTCGACTTTGTTTAATAAATGAAACTATTTTAATAGTTCATTTATGATTTTTAATATACTTTCAAATAATAAGTAATTTATGAGCCATTTATTTATTCGTGCAGTTATCTTGAATTAATTAGTACTTGTAAGTAAATTTTGTACAGCACGGTTAGGTACAATTTTGTAAGCAGTTTCGTAGTAACTAAAGTTAATTAATTTACCTACATAATATAAAACTCGTTTATTAAAACGAGGTACAAGAGTACTTAAATATTGAGTAATTTTTTTTTCAATATGTGAGTCTAAAATCATAAAATAAAACGCTAATACACCTAGCATTGTTAAAAAGTGACCTGCGGTAGACATACTTTGTCAACCCATATATATTGCAGGAAAATCGTGTAATCTTCTAGGTAATCCAGAAAAACTAACTCAAAACATTGGAATAAACGTTAATCATTGACCACCTGTATAAAATACGATATGTACATATCCAAATGTTCTTGAATATTTAACTTGAAAAAAGGTTGAAAAATAAAAATAAAATCCAACAAAAATACCCATAACAACAGCTCCTGATAACATTAAATGAAAGTGCGCAACTACGTAAAGTGTATCGTGCATAGAAATATTTAAACTAACGTGAGATAATCACATACCAGTAAATCCTGCTACTAAAAAGAATAAGATGAATGAAATTATACTTAAAAAAGTTAAATCGTTTTTTAACGCACCGTTTACTAACGTAAATGTTCAGTTTACAACTTTAATAGTAGCGGGCATAGAAATCATAATAGTAATAGTACTATATAAAGCTCTACTTCTATGATCTAATCCTATTAAATACATGTGATGTCCTCAAACAAGAAATCCCATATAGTTCATAATATAAATTGCTCATACTAAGTGGTGCTTAGAAGCAACACGTCGAAAATTAACAGTAGGAATTGTAGAATTTATAATTCCAAAAGCAGGAATAACTAATACGTAAACTTCTGGATGTCCGAAAAATCAAAATAAATGGTGAAAGAATATAGGATCTCCACCGTATGCGAAATCAAAAAAAGATGTTTGTCAATGACGATCTAACGCCAACATTAACATAGCAGACCCCAAAACAGGTGTAATAACTGCTAAAGCACGTAACATTAGTAAAACTGTAATGCTTGTAAATGGCAGTAAAATACGTCTATTACGTAAACCTGGCATTGCTAAAGTTCGTCGTGTTGCTAATAAGTTAACAATTGAGATAGTAGTACTAATTCCAGCAAAATAAACCCCCAATATAAGCATATCTTGTATACCCGCACCAGTAAATTTTAGTTTTGATGAAAAAGGAGTTATAAAGGTTCATCCAGCAACGGTTTGTGTTGCATTGGGACATTTTACAATGTGTCTTTTTTGTACTTTAGTATTTTTAGCATTGTAGGCAAGAAATCAAAAAGATGTGGGTAAATCATAAATATATTTTCACAAATACATTTTTCAAGATACTTTCACCGTTGATAAAGTTGCACCCTCATTTCATAAATCACTATAAAAACTATCTATATTAATTTTTTCAAATTCTTCATTATTTTCTAAAAAATATGAACCTAAATCTAATTGTTGTTTTTGTGTTAATTCGTCGATAACAAAGGGATCATAAAATTGATCTGTTTTTTGCATATTAAAATAATTAATTGACTTATCTGTAACAGTTCAAAATTGTGTTCGTATAAACCCTATTTTGGCTATTAACAGATAACCACATGGTTGAATTCAAAAACCTAAACTATTTAATCGAGGAAATGCTACGTCTTTACTACCAACGTGATAGGGTAATAAAAAATTAGCAAATCCACCAAAAAAAATAGGTACTACCACAAAAAAAATCATAATCAAAGCGTGTGCTGTTATTACTTGTAAGTATTTTAAAGAGTCTCCACCAAAAAAAGGACTACCGGGGTAAGCCATTTCAAATCGAATAGCTGTTGCTAAAATAGCACCAGACATTCCTGTAATTAAAGAAAAATAAAAATAATTCAATCCAAGACGTTTATGGTTAATAGTATACATGTACTTCTTTAAAATATAACGTCGCAACAAATTTAATTTAAATCAATTTGCTTCGATTGCATTTCAGGTATCTAAAGCGTATGTCTTACGTGACGTTATGCTACTGATGCAAATTGTTTAAAAGAAATTTGTAGAGGGCAATATTTTTAAAATACAGCGGTGTACTATTAAACTTTTTAGTATTTAAATAAATTTTTTTTTTAGATACTAAAGTTTTACGTTTGGAGAGAAGATAGTGGCATTTATTTAAGACCAACACCTACCTTAACTTTTTACTAAATAAGACATATATATGTCTTATTTAGTAAAAAGTTAACTGGTAGATAATAAATCCGAAAATTATAATTCAAACAAATAGTGGTATTAAAAAATCTATTCACTCTACTGTTGTATTTGTTCAGCGTAAAAGTTTTAAAAACAATCACCCACATAAAATGCGAGGTCCTGTAATAAATCAATATAGTAGTGTTTCATATATTTGATAATATTGATAAAATCGAGTACAGCCGGTTTCTCAATAAAAAAAAATTTGTAACATAACTAAATAGGCTGGTCATAGACAATAAAGAAATAAATCGCGTGTAATTCGCAAAGCATGCTGTCACTCTAGTCGTTTAGTTTTATATTCATAATATTTAAACACTGTATTTATTCATAATAATTTTACATTTTTATATATAAGTTTTTTTATAATATTTTTAAGATTTTTATAATGTAGTTCTTTCATGTATATTAATATAAAATATTAATGGAATAAAGAGGTGACACGTAATTTGTTAATATACTATTAAATTTAGATATAATTGTTAAACAACTACAACTGACTAATAAGTACAATTCATCTAAAAATAACTTTCATGTAAACATGTTTGAATCTGTAAAAAATCAATAATAAATAGCGTCGTAATATCGTCTAAAAATTCATTTTAATCATTGCGCAATGAATAATATATTTAATAAAAATAATATTATGGCATTTTGTATATTTCATCCAAATTGGGTATAGTGTACTCGTTTTTGTTCAAAACTTTTAAATATAAAAAATAATCATCCAATAAAAATAAATAAAAAATGTCAATATTTTGCAATTAATGCTACTAAAAGATATTGTTGTTTGACTCGTAAACGTGGCGCCTCATTATCTAGTGTTCATAGTTGTAAATCTTCGTCAAAACTTCAAATATTTTCATAAAAAGAAGTTAATACGTAATAAAACTGATATGATTCTAATAAAAACATATAAACATATAATAACGTTATTATAGTTAAGTGTAAAAAAAGTTGTGTAATTGCTAATTCGGTTAACTTTAATAATATATAGTAAGTATATCAAATAATAATAAGTAAAACAAAATAATTTATATAGGTAGCTGTTAAAGAGTTTAAAAAATCTTGATTTAAACTACTAGTATCGTAAAAATAAAGAGGTTCTTGACTACTGTTTAAATAGTAATAAAAAAATAAACTAAACAGAAAACCTTCAACTAATCAAAAAATAGCATTTGTGCGTTTTCAAAATCGTAAAACTGCAGAAGTAAATTTACCAAATCGATAGCGTTTTAAAAAAAAATTAAATCCACTTATAAGTCATAAAAATAGTAAACCAACTATACTTCAAATTGCTAATTGCCGCGTTAAATTAATATAAAAAAAATTTATACATATAATGGTTAAAATTATTGTAATTAAAAGAGCAATAATAATTGATTTAAAGTAATTATATCAGACTACAAAATATGAAAATATTGCGTTAAAAATAGAAATTTTTTCTTTTATAGGTTTGCGAGTTATTCCTATACCTAAGTATCGACCTTCTAAAGGTACTTTGTGTCAACCTTTATCTACCAAAATTTGCGCAGCTCTAATAGCTTCTTCAAAAGTAAAACGTGCGTGATCTTTAAAAAAATAATGTAGACGATAATATGCTTGAATAATTTCAGGTGAGTGATTTTCTGTTTGTAAAAAATATAAAGCAAAGGCGCGTTTATAATCAAATCTATTTACATTTCGAGGTTTATCTGAAAAAATAAAATCTGTTTTAGGCATTTCTGGTTCATAAAAAATAATAGAAATGCTAATAATATACATAACGAGAAGTGCTAAAGTATTGTTAATTTGAGCAACTAAATGAATTACTGCCCCAAATATTCCTATTGCAAGATAATGCGAAATAATTAAAAGTCATTCTCTAGGTATATAATTTTGTACTAATTTAGTTCAACGTATTTCAGATATTTTAGATTAATATAATTAGGTATTAGTTGCGATAGGGGGTTAGTTTGTAACATACATATATATTAAAAAAATAAACTCATACCACACCCAACAACACCGGTTTCTGTATGAACTAAAAATTTTTTATAATTTACACGCAAAGTTTTATTTGTAAAACTAACACGGCCTTTTTTAAAAAATAATTTTGATTTTTTAACACTTCCCTTTCTACCTAATTTACCTTTAAAAAAAAGAGTATACCCCTCAATTCTTCTATATGGATGTAAGACGTTAAAAATAGCTGTTAAAATACGTCGTATTTTATAAAAATGACGTTTATGTAACCTAAGAGGTGCTCGCTGCAATATTTCGTGTATGATAGTAATAAAACTATCCAAATTTTTAAAAAAAATCATATTAACAAGAACATAAAATATTCGTATATTTTGTGTATGAAAATCGCCAAATGTTTTTTTAGTGCTTAAAATATGTCACCACTTCATAAAATATGATGTTTTAATTGTTTTATCCAAATTAATAAAATGTCAATTTACTTTTAGACCTATAAATTTACAAAAATAAAGTTGCAGAAGGGTAGTAAATCAAAAAGTATTTTTTAAAGGTTTAATAATTATTTTATCTGTCTGTGCTATATAAGCTTTTAAAAGTCAATATCAAGGAGTTAAAAAACTAGGAACAAATTGTTTTCTAGTAACTAAATTGTTTTGTAAAAGTATATTGGGTTTTTGATCAAGAAGGGTAGTGGGTAAATAATATAGATAAGTTGATTTATTATTATATCAATTAATTTGCAGACACCTATCTGTGAGTTTAGTATTATAAATCATTATTTGCGAGTTAGGTAAAAATAAATTATAATTGTGTAATTTTATTAAACATATGTATAAAAGGTAGTGTTTCATAACGCTAATTAAAGAAATTGCATCTTTTTATTACTCTACGAATTTAGTAATATTAGCTATTTACTACGATGGAGTAGCATTTATATTATAAAATGTTTAATAATAATTTGTTAGGTTTAGGTTGTACAAAAATATAATGAATTTTGGGGCCGGTTAATCAATACAATAACGTTAAGTATTTATAGATATGTTGAATGTGATCTTGAATTAATGTTTTTTTTTTAAGTATTATTTGTACTTGGTATATATGTCTATATGTATAACTAATCATATTTTAGTAATTTATAGGATAATGTTAATAATAAAAAATACAATACATAGTATAAAAATTAAAATACTTAAAGTATATGTAACAGCTTGAGTATTAAAAATTTGTTCTAAGGTTTTTAATTGAAGAATATATGTGTTGAATTTTAAAAAATTATATTCAATGATATACTTTTCACTAAGTTTTATATTGAAAATATAAAAGAGTTGGTACAGATTAAATAATACAATTTTTTTAAAAATAAAATCTAAAAGCATTCCAGATTTTCAAAACCTATAATATTTGGTTTGATAGATTAATGTAAGCATTTTATTATAAAATTATAAGTAATATGATAAAAGATTACCTATACATACGGAATAGTAGGAATAAAGATATACAGTTAAATTTGTAAATGATGTTTGTGTAGTACCTTCCATCGTTGCTCATAAAGCTAATGCATACGTACGTAAAGAAATTGATAATTTTTTATTTTTTTGATATTTTTTATTTTGTTTAATAGTTATTTGTTTTATAAAAGCGTAAGAAATTAATGACATTATATTTGTAATATTTGACGTATGTCGCAATTTAATGAATTGGTGTGTGAGTTGTATTTTTTGAGATGTATTAAATATATTACTGTTATATTGGAAGATAGTAGATATTAAATATTTTTTAGACATACAATTTTAGTTAAGATTTGAACTTAAATACACAAGTATAACTTGTTGTCTTACCATTAGACCACTAAAATAACATTGATAGATTATAACATATATCTATAACTAACTTTTAAACAGTTAGATAACATATATGAGCTTGAGTATCAATGACCAAGACTAATACCTGTAGGTAGGGGTCGATTTGCTATTGCTAATGCAGCGTGTTTAGTATTATAATACTCTACACCACTATTTACTCAAAAAGCTAAAAATAAAAACATTAATAATACTAAATAAATAGATGCGATAGGGGTTGCGACTGCTAAAAAACTATAAAAGTCATACATTCCTAAAAAAAATATTCCAGCTCATTTTCATAAAAATTTTACAAACATAATTACTAATCCGATAGCATCACGTCAATATATACAATATCATTGTCATAAAGTGAAGTGTTCTCGGTGTTGATATTGAATTAACTCAACTATATCTTGTATACTATCAAAAAAATCAAACATATTACATTATTAAAATAAAAACGTGTTTATTCCACCCACAGATTCTTCTACGGGTACCTTGTGTCAACTTAATTCAAATTACCAATAATTTAGTCAGAAGCGCAGTTCCTTTAATACAAAAATTTTCTTTTTCCGCAAAAAAAAAACTAGAGTATGAAAAAACGTGAATTATCTTGTTTAAGAAGAGCGATACAATCGCGGGTAGCAGAGCTAAAAGAAACCACTAAGGTACGACTTTACTAGACTATCAATTCTTCGAATGTGATGGGCGGTGTGTGCAAGATTAGTTTATTAATTCATCGTAACATACTTATTTACGACTACTAATGATTTCTACTTTACTACTTCAAGTTTCAGAAGTAATTCCGTACTAAGATAATTTTTAGAGATCATTTCAGATTGCTCCTTTATTACTCATTGTTTTTATCTTTGTAACACGTGTGTTGCCCAATTTACTTAGACCATGAGGACTTGACTTCAGCTAGTTATTTACTGATTGTTAATTAGTATTAATTAACAACCGAGTAATATTTTTTTTTATAGGTTGCGTTCGTTTGTAGAACTTAATCTTAGATTGCAAAATACGAACTGACGACAGCCATGCAATACTACTTCATGATAACGTTACTTTAATAACAATCACGATTTCAAATTGGTAAGATTCTACGTGGATTATCGCATTAAACCACATGTTCCACCATTCATTCTAATCCCCGCCAATTCTGTTAACTTTGAGCTTTGCAGCTATACTCACCTGGTGGATTATTTTGCGTAAACATTAATAATCAACTTTTACAGTGAGGATTACTAGGGTCTCTAATCCTAATCACGCCCCTCACTTTCATACCTCAGCGTCAGATAATATAAGTCAAGCACATTAGTATACTAGCAAGTATTCTTAGGTAAATACATTTTATCGTTACCTAAGACCACATCTCGTCTTTATATTAACTCAAAAAATTATAATTGCATGCCACCTCCTATGGATTTAGTCTACAATTTTTTTTTCGCCTACGTATCCTTTACACCCAACTATGCCGAATAATGCTAATCGCTCAGGTATTACCGCGGCTGCTGGCACCTGTATTAGCCACGACTTCTTTTTATGTTTACCCTTATGATGCTCACATACGTATAGACTTTACGGTTATCTACCTTCTTCATCTCCGCTAATTTGATAGGTCATGCTTTCGCACATTGCCTAATATTCTTTACTGCTGCCGCAAGGCGGGGTAGTTTGCATACCCCGTGTGGTTGATCCTTCTCTCAAATCAACTAGAGATCATAGGCTAAACGTCTTTAATACCTAATCCCCAATGCTAAAATCTAGTAGTAATGCTTAGTATACGTATTTATATACTAACAATTTAAAGGTTTTTAACCAAACTACTATTATTTCACCATTATACTCACCGTGACGCCAAACGTCGAGATCTTCAATCCTCCTCCCTTCGTAGCCGCTTTAACGTTTTGACTTGCATGTATTAGACACTTAGCTAGCATTAACTCCAAGCCAAGATCACACTCATTACTTATAGTTTTAACCTTTATCATTTATATCTAAATTTAACTGCTGAACCATCAATACTTTGACTATTATTGATTAATGATACTCGATGAGAACGACGTAAACCTTTATGTTGTCATCATACTAAAAATTGTTCAAAAGGTAAGGCACAAAGTCTAATAGGCATATGGTGATGATATCGCCCACAGATTTCAGCACATTGACCATAATAAAATCCAACATTATCGACATAAAAAGTATGGTGTGTAGATCGTCCAGGTACGCAATCTACCTTAATACCTAATCCAGGAATAAATCAAGAATGTACTACATCGTACGAATTTGTAATTAAAGTAATGTTTGTATGGGCAGGTAATACTAAAGTTCGTTTAGTTCTTAAAAGACGACGAGCTAAATTAACGGGAACTAATTCAGAGCGATGTCTATTATAAACAACCGCATTTTGATAATTAAAATTTTCGTGTAAATCATACTCTGTATTTTTATTATTTTTAAAATTTAATGGTTCGCCAATTGTTGATCTTAATACTAAAGCAGATGTAGGTTTTCCTTTTGTAGCTTCAAAAGTTATTGGATCATAAGTGGTTCGCGGTTTAAATTTTAACATTTGTAATCGTTTATATTTTTTTTGTTTAAAACCTCAAATTAATTCATTATTTAGTGATTTTTGAGCAAAGTGTGCTTCTTCATTACAAAATTCTAAATTAAACAATAAAGGTTTTTCGCAATTAGGAGTAGTTCGTAAGATATCTAACACATGTCTATTTAAATACCCTTTTATAAATCGTAAATTTTTAGAGTTATATTTTTCTAGTACGTTACCTGCTGTATTGTGGGTTTCTTCTAATAAAGCGTGATCGAAATGTTTTACTTGAGTTATATGAGAAGTTAACGAAGTATTTTTAATAATTTCGTTACGTTCATTAAAAGCATCATCAAACATATAACTAAGATTATTATCTATAATAGGAAGAATGTGTTCTTTGTAGGCAGATTGTTGTGATTTGGTAAATGTTGCATTATACTGTGCATATGCAGAAACTAAAAGAGTTTGGTGATTTCGAATCTTATCTTCCAAGTTAGTAATTCAAATATTATTGTTATCAATATTATCTTTAGTAATATATAAATTTTGATCAGCTAATAAATAACTATCTAAATCTAATGGAATATTTTGACCAGATAAAGCTTTTGTATCTAATTCTGATAATCGAATACCTTCTTTATCTAATTCTTTTAAATATAATCAGTTTGCTTCTAATTCAGTACCAGCAGTTTCTGCTTGATAATAAGTATCGAAAGTGTATATTTCGTTGGGGTTGTTTAATAATCATTTATTTTCACCAATATTTTTAGGAACGGCAAACAATTCTCTAGATGTTAATCCTTCAAACTTATACGATCAATATCACTGTTTACCTTGAATTCGAAGTGTAAATAAAGAACTTTCGTTTTGTCATTCAATCATTCGTAAAATAAAATTTGAATTGACTAATATATTTCCACATCAACTTAAAGGAATAAGGGCGACCAAAAAATCTCCCCATTTACCATGTCCTCTAATACTAGTATTTAATACAGGATTAAATTGCATAGTTCTATTTTGTAAAACTCGCAAAATAATATAAAAGTATAAAGTTCAAAGTAATGAAAATCAAAATCATCATCAATACTGTCATTGAGACAAATGTACTAAAATATCTGATTTATGCGTTGAAAATCCAAAATTAAAATTTTGTAAAGTAATAGCTTCTGTCATAATGTGACCTCACATAATATATTATAGGTATTATTTAGATTTTTTTTTTCAAAAAAATAATTTTGAGTAACCAAGGTTAGTTTTATACATATTTCATTTTGAGCTTGTAAGTGTATGAAAATAAAATTTTAAATTATGGTATTTAATTAAAAAGGATCTAGATATTGAATAAAAAAAAAGTTTAAAATTAATAAAATTACTGTTAGTGTTTAGGTAATATAATTTTGTATACTTATATAATAAAGCACTATTATATCAAATTAAAATAGTTGTTACAACAATAACAAATGTAAATAAAAATTCCGTACTAAACAAACTAGGAAAGTAGGAATCGAACCTACGATGTCAGTTTTGAAGACTGAAGTTTTACCTCTAAACTATTCCCTATATATATATATTATAGTCAACCACCGAATAAACATAGTGTATAAACACCAGCAAAACAGTATAGGTGAAAATATTCTCCCAAATAAAATAACGCAAAAAAAAATCCACCAAACTCTGTAGTGTATCCAGCAACTAATTCAGATTCTGCTTCTGCGAGATCAAACGGAATTCGCCCAGTTTCAATTAAGAATGTTATCATAATAATAGGTAAAACTGGTAAGAAAATTAAAATATTTCATAAATAATTATTTTGTAGTGAAACAATTTGAAAAAATGAAAATGATTCACTAATTATAACTAAACTTATGATAAAAAAATTTAATAAAATTTCTAAATTTAAAGACATTACAATAACTCGATTAGATGCTAAAATAGCATATTTATTGTTGGTAACTCATCCGACTAAAACCAGTAAATATGAAAAAAATCCAGATACAGCTCCCATAACTAATAAATTGTATTCTATTTCACAAATAGCAATATTGGGGCCTCAAATTAAATTAACTCAGAAAAGATAACTAACAATCAAAATTAACGCAGGTATGATAAAAAATAATAAACGGTTTATACGTGCTAAAACGTAAATATGTTTAAATAATAATTTACATGCGTCAGCAATAAACTGTCACCGACCCTTGTAACCTACATAATTAGGACCAACACGTCTTTGTACTAAAGATAGTACCTTTCGTTCTATTAATGTGACTGTTGCAATAACAATTGTTAGGATTAGAAAGGCAATAATTACTTTTATTAATGCTATTACATTAATACTAAATAATGTAATTCAATCTGCAACTAACGAGTTGTGTATATAATCAATTACACTAATACCGAATAAATATAGTGTATGTGTAAAAAATAAATAAATTTTTTTTTTTAATGTATATCAGCCGTCAAACGTAATTCCGTCGTATCAACAGCTTTGAAGATATAAATAAGTATTAGATATATAACTGTGGGTTGAGTGTATTAGATATTGATCTAATAAACCTAAAAGCATACAAATAAATTCTACTATAAACGTACCGTGTATTCACACACCAACATTATAAAACATAAGTTTTAAATGATGCAGTACGTTAGCTAAAAAACATAACCCATTATACAACTGTTTAATGAAATATCAGTAAAACTGAATACATCACTCTATAAAAGTTAAAGTCATATAAAAGATACAATTTCATAATTCTTGTACAACATCACAAATGCTATAGGTATTCCCACCTTTATCACAAAAAATAGCTAAAGAATCTTGTATATTTATTGAATAAACAACATCAATAATATTGGAGTATAATAAATTTGAATATGGTATAGCTCTAAAGAAATTAATAATTAAACAACATGTTTCTTTGATGATTAGATAGATTGTATGTTCTAAACCTTCAAATTTTAATTCGTAGTATACAACATCTCACCCGAATATGTGTAATATTTGTACAAACATATCTTCATAAATATAAAATACCATAGACATGATATTAACTGCAGTAGTATTAAAATTTTGTGGATAAAAAATTCTTTCTGTAACGCTAGTGACACATGCATATAAAAATAAAAAAAATTCTTCAATAACGAGATTAAATGTGTCTTTGGAGTTTGATGTATTAAAAACATATGAGCCAATAGTTTGAGATAATCAAGTATTGGTACAAACATTTTCTCATACTCATTCTAGAGATGAAAAAACAAAAGCTACACAAAATCTTACTAATTCATCAATAACATCTGTTGCTTGGAATGTAATATTTGTGTAGTAAAAAGAGCAAAAATATAAAGTTAAAATGTCGTATAATTCAAATAAAAAAGCCTTAACATTGAAAAAAGGGTCTGTAAGTACTATCAACGTAACGCTTGCAGCTGGTACTAATAGGCAAGCGGTGAATAAATTAATTAGTGCGACAAATACTCAGTCACTTACAGTCCGTAACGATACAAAGTATGTTTTCAGAATCTGAACAGCATGTAGTACATTCACGTAAATTAGTAATAAATTAGAAAATATGTATATATATATATATATATGCACATACATAAATTATAAAATTATAATGTTGATAAAATTTTAAATTGTCACAAATATACTTATAAAATTATTTAATATTTTTTTAGTATAAAAATAAATTGATCTCACCTTGATCTAATTGTTGACTAGACTCAATTTCCACAGTATCAGTTAAAAGATTATTAAATTCTGAATTATTTGCATAAACACAGCATAAAAAATTTGTTGTATTTGATGTGTATAGATATAGTTGTAAAACGTTGATATGAAGGGGATTTTTTATCCACATAATCAACTTTCAAATATTTTTTTTTAGTTTACGCTTTTTACTTTTTTGACAAGTACTATAATGTGATAGAGATTTTTTTTTTCCATTAGTTCAAATATTAAAAAAGGTAAATATTCGAACTCAAAATAGAATTGGTATAAAAAATTTAAAAAACAAGTATAATTTCGTTGATAATCAATGCATTTGCAGATCTCCAACACCACCCTCTCATGTCATTGAGTTACTCAACTTATTAAAACGCACTAGACTTATTTGTCCCATTTTTTTTAATGTAATGATGAAATATATTGAGATATTTTACCGAATCGTCTTACAATAGCTTGTTGTTTAAGACGTAATCCACGCATTGTATATCTATTTCATTTTTTCACGTAAGGAAAACTTAATTTAAAATGTTTTGATTTTTTATATAAATCAGTTATTACTACATAACTTTGACGTTTAATTTTTCAAAAAAATCAATTTTTATAAAATTTTAATCGAGTTCAGTGGGAGTGTCCAAAATTAAATGTTATTTTTAATTCAGATTGAAAATTACGTATTCTGAAACCCTTTCCCCTAAAAATAATACGTTGTCATATTATTAAAAAGCTATTAATTATAAATTTAAATATTAAAGTAGAGCTAAAGGGTGTTAATCGCGCAGTAGTATTGATCAAATTATATGCATCCCATTTTTGTTTAAGCATAGGTATGATTAACTTATATGAAGAATGAAATTGATATGTAAAATATATTTCATTATTTATAGAAATACTTTTTTGTAATTTTTTTCATGAATTGCCACCAGTTAGCATATATAGCATTTATTATCTATCTACTTCACCGAATACAATATCAATAGTTCCTATTAAAGCAGCTAAATCAGCTAAGTAATGACCTTTACTTAATTTTGGTAAGGCTTGCAAATTAAAGTAGCTGGGTGAGCGAATTTTACAACGCATTGGTTTATTGGTATTATCGCTAGTTAATATAACACCAAATTCACCTTTAGGGGATTCAATGTAACTCATAGAGGTATTTTTTTTTACCGCAAACCCAGTGTGTCAATTTATAAAGTGTGCAATTAAATCTTCCATACTCGTGTAAGAATTTAGGGTTTTGTTATAAAAAATCTTATTTGTTATTCAATTCGTATAGTTATAATGTTTATGAGTTGTATAATTAATTAATAATTTTGAAGCAACTTGATTACAAATATTTAAACTTTCACCCATCTCTAACATTCTAATTAAATATCTATCGTAAGAGTCGCCATTAACACCGCAAAAACTTTTTATATTAAATAAATTATAGCTTGAATAAGTATTTGAATGTGCAAGTCGTAAATCGCGTTTTACACCAACACTACGACTCATAACACCAGTTAATCCGTAATGTTGACAGTTTTCATACGATAATACACCGATATTAATTAAGCGTTGTTTTCAAATTTTATTATATGATAAAAGGTTGTGCATTTCATTTAATGTAATGTAACAATCTTTTATAAAATATAGAATATCTATTAGTAATTGTTTATCAACTATAAAATTAAAAATATTATTGGGTTTATGAAACGCTGCATGCATCCGTGCACCAGAAATACGTTCATAAAATTCCATTAATTTTTCTCTTTCTTCAAATGCTCAAAAAATAGATGACATGCTACCAATATCTAAAGCATGACACGCAATTGCTAAAAAATGATTCATTAAACGTGTTAATTCATCAAATAAAATTCTAATATAATTTGTGTTAATGTTATTATTTTCAGTTAATAATAGTTTTTCTATACTTAAACAATATGCGTGTTCTTGCGATAACATAGATACATAATCTAAACGATCAAAATAAGGTATAGATTTTTGATAGTGTTTAGTAGTTATTAAATTTTCTGTTCCTCTATGTAATAACCCAATATGAATATCAGTTCGTTGAATAATTTCGGAATTTAGTTGTAAAATTAATCGTAAAACACCGTGTGCAGCTGGGTGTTGAGGTCCAAAATTTAAAATAATAGCTTTATTATTATTTAATTTTTTAAAAGTATTTCATGTATAGAATAAACTTCGATTCATTATTACTTAATTAAATCTATAACGTCAGTTATTTAATTTAATTATACTAGTTCTGTATATACTAGTAAGGGGGTGGTGAACTTTAGTATTTAAATCAACTAAAATAGCAGCTAAACCTAAACTTTTAGAGTATGCTACTGATTTTCCAAATAATTTATAACCCAATCCTACCGATTTTACAGATTTAGGGATTTGTCGCGGTTTTTTATTATTTGAGTATGCGACATGACTTTTATAACCTCAACGTCTTAGTCTATAAACAATACGTTTATTAAGTAAGTTGTAAACTCGCATATGTTTTTTTAAACCTTCACCAAAACAAACTTCTACAATACTACCTCTGTTCAAATATTTTGGATTTGTAGTATAAACTCCATCTATAACGTAAAGTTGATATAGATGTAATAGCATTACTTGACGTCATGAAAGTGAAAATCTATTTAAATGCGTTATAAATATCGCAAATAGTTGCTGAAATGTTCAATTTGATTTTTTTACTAAAGTATATTTTAATAATTTTTGATATCTACGTTTGTTTACACACCCCGAAGTTTCAAATTCTCAATGTGTAATTCGAGATTTACGAATTTTTCACAATAAACGTTTATAATTATTTACAAATATAAGTTGGTGTGTATTTTTACGCTTAAAAAACGGTCTGTGTTTTATAGCATGTTGTTGATAAAAACTAGTTACAACTTTATCTAATCGATATTGTGTTCGAAAGACTTTATATTTTATTTGTTTATACAAATATTTTTTAACAGCAGTTTTTACTAAAAAGGGATTAATAAATGTTCGTCCGCGTAATGAAAATAATGTCTTATTTCTCTTATAGTTATTAAATTTTTTTGAAAAATTTATATATTTTAAAATATTTAATGAACGTTTTCTGTGATATTTTCGAAACGCAAATATATATTTTTTTTTTTTTTTTAATTTTCATCAAAAACGATAATTTAAACGTTTTCATAAAGTGCGCAATATTTTAAAAGATGAAAGTAAACCGGAAGAGTAAACTTTACCAGATAACAGATGTTCAGTTTTTTTTCTAAATTTAATATATAGAATATCTATAGCCTTTTTTCCTCAGTATCGTCTTCCTTTAGTTCGCGAATAAAGAAATTTATACAATAATATTGTGTATTTAACTTGTGCACACCTAAGAAATGGATAATATATTAAAATAATATATCAAAGGTGAAAAAATTGTAATTGTTTTCTATCTTGATTTATTGATAACATTTATTTTTTTGAATTCTTACGTATACGTTTTCCTAATTTTTTATTAACTTCGTCTCATAATACTAATTTAGCAGGAAATCCGTGAGGTGGATGGTGATAGTAAATATACCGTGAAAAAAATACGGGTACTCCTATAGTAAAAACATTTACTAAACGCTTAGCTTTTCCTATTTTTGCTGCCTTTCCGACTCGCGTGTAACCGTTTGTTTGATTAACCGCTAATAATGCCGGATTAAAAATACTTTTTTTACCCTTTAAGAGAGCCATTCGACTTGCAAATTTGTTAGCTTGTAATCATTCCAAATTTCATACATAATATCACAGTTTGTTTGTATATTCTGCTTTTATTAAAGTTGGGTAAATGTTTCTTTTTTTAAACCCAAATAATTTATTAAATTGCTCTAATCGAAATGACATGAGTAGTTTTGTTTTCTTAGAAGTATTTGCATTAGTATGCGTTGTATTACCCCCCGAAGGATACCCCTTTATTTGACGTCACGCTAAATGTAGACCTATAAGATCTTTTACCACCACATTAGCAATCTCACGTTTTTGTTTTATGCTAAAAAAGGTACTAAAAATCATTAATTGTCAGTACGAGTATTTCGAAATAAACTGTTCGAATGACACCAGACTAGTAGTTTCATTAAAACTAGATAACATTAAGGTGTCATGCGAATATTTAAGCGAACGTTTCAAGAATTTTATTTTATAGATATTTAACATTTATTTAACGTTTTTTTTTTTTTGAACGAAAAACAAAAGGTTTTCGTGTTTTTGCAAATTCTCCGAATTTATAACCGATATGATAGACTGTAGATTTAATTTTTATACTATATTTTCCTTGGGGTATAACAAAAATAAATCTATAATTTCATTTATTTATTGTTTTAGCTCTGACATTTGTTTTTGTAAATTTAACTCGTTTACGAATGTTTAGTCGTTTCATAAACATACTCAAATCATTAACTGTAACATTTAAAAATTTATACGTTGATTTAGCCATTTGTTTATTGTATGCTATTTATAAGCATCTCTTATTCTATTAATGTGTGTGTAACCGCGATGTGATTTTTTTTTTAGTTTATATAGTAATCGTGATAAAACAAATTTTTTTAAAAATCTAAATCGCATTAATTGATATCTGTTAAAATTAATTTTTGTAAATTTAATACTCCATAAAATAATGCTTCTGCTGTAGGTGGACAACCAGGAACATATATATCCACGGGGATAATTTTATTACAACCTTTAACAACTGTATTAGAGTGGTGATAATAACCGCCTCCATTAGCGCAACTACCCATAGATAAAACCCATTTAGGTGTATTTACCTGCTCATATATTCGTCGTAACGCCGGTGCCATTTTATATGTTAACGTTCCAGCTACAATAATTAAATCGGCTTGTCGAGGTGTTGCTCTAAAAATAACTCCAAAACGATCAAAATCGTAACGACTTACAGTAGCATGCATCATTTCGACCGCACAACATGCCAACCCAAATGTTAGTGGATAAAATGATCCGTGTCGTGCTCAATTCACCAAATTGTATAGTTTACTTTTTATTAAATCAATCTGTTTCATTTATTATTCTTCCATACCTCTAAATTTTCGTCTAACATGTGTTCTTAATTCAGATGATTGTTTGACGCCGTATATTGAACGGCGTCTTCTTTTATGGTATAGAGGGCTAAAATCATATACACCACGTATACAAGTATAATTCACTACAGGAAGATCGCGAGCCCCAACACCCGCTACTAAGATACGTGAGTGTCTTCGTAAATTGTGTCCAGAACCAGGGATATGAGATAGTACTTTTAATTTTGTGGATAAACGTGCCTTAACTACAGGACGGCGAGCAGAGTTGGGTTTACGGGGGGTGCATATACGTAATCGCATAACTATACCTTTTCGTTGGGGAGAAAGTTTAAGTTTGGGACGACGATATTTTTTTATTATTACCCGATCTTGTAATTTTATTGATTGATTTTTTGTTGCCATTTATTAATTAGTATGCACATGCTTGCATAATTATAAAGAAGTCAAAGAAAAATATTATAGAAAATAAATTAAAAAAAATTACAGTCGTATATAGCATTCAAAATTGATATAGTTTAGTAGTATAGTGTTGTTTTTGTTTCTCTAAGATATTAAAAGAATCATTGTTGCTTAACATTAATATTTTTTTATTAACTGTGTAGGTTTTAGTAATGTTAAAAAATTGCAAGTAGAATAACATTCCTAATAAAAAATTTATAAATAATAAAAAACTAACAGTAAACGAAACTGTACTAAAAACATTAATTAAGAATGCAAATTTAATAAAAAAAAAACTAACTGGAGGTAGTCCACTTAATAGTAAAGGTAAAATAAAAAATTTTACAGAATGAGAGGTGTAGTTATTGATGAAAAGTAGAATAGTTGATATATTTAGTTGTGTTAGTGTTTTAATATTAACGTAATAGCAAAAAAATAAATATAAAACTGTTAGTAGCTGGTAATAGACAAAAATATAAAACAAACTAAATGTAAACATTTTTTTAGATTATTAAAATTATGTATGGTGCTAAGGGGTGCATATGTGTATAATAATGTTATTTATTATAACATTATTGTCATACTTAAACCTGTCACTCTAAGGTATTAAATGCGTAATCAAACATTAATGCTATTAACAATCAAATAAAAAAAAAAATTAAACAAATTACAACTTCTATACTAAAAAATGCAGTATTAAAAGCATATGGTATTAAAATCAAAAATTCTCCATCATAAATTAATAAAAATAGTACTAGCATTATATAATTTATTTCGTACGTAATATTTTTATTTGTTAAATTTTTAAAACCACATTCGTAAAAGTTTAATTTATAGTTATAATATTTGTTAGTATATAGAGTTTTACTTAAAAATGTTAAACCCCAAAAAATAAAGGAAAAAATAATAGAGTTTATGATCAGTTGAGTAAATAAAATACCAGCCATTTAAAATTTTAATATTACTTTAAAAAAAACAGAAATTCGTCTTAATTCTATAGCGTTTATATATATTTGAGGTGCTTTAGTTTTTAATAAATTAAATATAGTGTTGTGATTTTTTGTATAAACAATAGTGTGGGGATTTACAAAACCATTTAATGTAACTCTATATTTTAGTGTATTTTTGTAAAAAAATATATGTTGTTTTCCACGTTTAAAGTGTTTAGGGGAGCGTAAAAACATAACAGGATTGTCGCGTTGTATAATTTTAAAATTTTTATTTGGTGATAATTGTGTAAAACTTTTTTGTATTGTATTTTTTAAATTTCTGGCGGGAATGTGATAGTAATACTGTAAGTTTACATCTGTTTGAGGAATTTTTAAAGTTAGCAAAATCTACACAAAAACTTTATATTTTAGTCGAAATTTGTATTTTAAGCGTTTATGTAGATAGCGTAGATAAGGCGCTGAATAATAACGAAATTCTACAAAAGACTTATATTCTTCCAAATTAACCGCTATACGCACAAAAGTTCCTACACCTGCTCCCATTCGTGAATTAGTTGATTTACCCGTTAAAATACAGTTAGGACGTAAAAAAAATCAAAATTTCCTTCTTCGAAAAAACATACGTCTTTTAATATGTCGGCGTCGTAGAATTTTTTTTAAAAATTTTAAATAGACAAGCTCAAAACGTTGTCTTTTTAGACTAATTAAACCACTAGTTCCTATCTTTAAATTAATAGGTCTATAAATTTTTTTTATAATTCTTTTTTTAAACATTCGGGATCGTTGTAAAATATAATTTAAATTCAAAATCTACCTAGACTTAATTTTGTATTTAGTTTACGTAAATCTTCCTAATACTTATTTTACAATATATTTTTAATATCCATAAACGTGTTCATATGTTTAAGATTGCCCTAAAAAACGAGCAATACGTCTTTTTATACGACGGCGCGGGAAAAAACGCGGCATATAAGATTTAGTGTGAATTAAATAAAAAATACTGCAACTCACCAAACTTGTTAATTTTTTAAAAAATAAAAATTGTCTGTATGAGAAATTTTTAATTTTAAATAAATATACATTTGTTAGTCATCGGCCATAATTATGTTTTAAATATAAAACAATAGACGCCATATTTGTAGCATTTTTTTTGTAAAATTTTACCAAATATCCCGCTCTTTTAAGTATTAAACCACTACTTAAATTGCGCGATTTGTTGTGTTTAATATTATAAAAATTAATATACTGTTGACGTTTTGGTAAAGTCAAATGTGTGATATTAAAAAATAATAATTTAAAATATGAATTGCAAGTGTAAGTAAGTAATACAGTACATCGGTGATGATAATTTCGCATTATTCTAATGCGAGATCTCTTAGCGTATAAACGGCGTCACATAAATCTAACCATTTTAATTATTAAAATTAAAAAAATATTATTAATGAGCTTAGAGCGGTTAAACCACTAATTAAAAAACTAGCTAAAAATATATCCTTTTTTAACATATCTGTAGGTACAACCAGTTGTGTGGATGGTTGCCCGTATAATACCATAAATCAGATTCTACAAAAACCCAACACACTAAATACACTTAAAAGTAAAAATAATACAAACCCTCAAATTGAAAAATTTTGTATTAAAATTGCTAGAATTTCTCATTCAATAAAAAATTTTACAAAGGTGGGGAAACCTCTAAATATTAAAATACTTAATCAGATTACAACATGTAAAATGACAGTAAATGTGGCAAGACCAGACATTTCAACTAAATTTCGAGTTTGATAACGTTTTTGAATTTGATCAATTAAAAAAAAAAGTAAAGCAGATAACATACCATGTACTAGTAAAAAAATATTAACCATTTGGAAATTTGTATTTGTTAATAGCGCAAATAAACCTATGATAAGATTCATTTCTTGAATAGTGGCGAAGGCAATTAAACGTTTTATATCTGTTGCAGTTCACATTCTGATAGATGCATCCACAACACCAAAAAAAACTATACTTAACACAACTAACATAATAGATACCTCCTTAAATAAAATACAAAAATATGTTAAACAAAAAAAAGCTGTTTTTACTAAATAGCCACTTAAAAAAATAGAAAAACCGGTGGGGGCCTCTACATGAACCTTTGTTAATCAATAATGAAAGGGTCACAAAGGTAGTTTAATTCCAAAACCAACAAAAAAACAAAAAAATAAAACATGTTTTTCAATTGTTGAGAATTTTATTCAGTATAAGTTAGTCAGTGTAGTTGTTCCAACAATACTGTATAAATATAATAGGCCACAGGCCGCTAAAAAAGAACCTGTTAGAGTTCAGATTAATAAGTATCTAATTGTTTTATCAACTTTTTTAGAATAACCTAAAACTAGAACAAAGTATAGGGATGGTAAAAAAATAAATTCAAAAAAAATAAACATTATCAATAAATTGGTTGTATATACCATATTAATTGTAAATACGATAAATAAAAGAAAATAAAAAAGGTTGAAATTATTTAAAAATAAATGTCTTTCACCCAAATACACACCACTAATAAAAGTTGTGAGAATACACAAAAATACAATTGTATCACTAAAGACATTAGTTGATATAATTATAGAATTTGTAGAAATTTGTCTAGTAAATGGTATATCTAGTAGAATATTTAAATTATTAATTCAAAAATAACTAATAAGTTTAAATCCATACAAAATAATTAACACAAATATGTAATTTAAGAAAATTACTTTACTGTTATTTAGTAAAACATGTTTTGTTGATGTATTTATAATTATAGAATAAATATTTAAAATAAATATACTAAATAATATTAAAAATGAAGTTATAGATGGTAAAATATTTAAAAATATTGTATAACTATAAACTAGATTTGTATAGTTAGTTTGAAAAATATGTAAACTAATCACTTTTTAAAATTAATTAACCTTGAGTTGATAGTATTTACTACGTAAAAATATACCAATACAGCACATAAAATTTACACTAAAAATTAATCATCAAAATCAACCATGATAGATTGATAAACCGTAAATGAAATATAAAATACCATATATAATTAATAAGTTGATGTATAAACTAAAATAAAAAATAACTCTTGCCACTTGTCTAACTCTCGCATATCTACTTTTATTAAATATTCTATTTTTGCGTATAAAAAAAAAATCAATCAACTGCTCATAGCTGGAATCGAACCAACACCCCGAAAGATGCGATTTTAAGTCGCACGCGTCTACCAATTTCGCCATACGAGCTTTGCTGCATTTAGGAATCGAACCTAACGCGTCATGGGGAATGAGCCCTGAGTGGACCTCCTTGCAGCTTATTGTAGGATTTACAAGACTATTACTTTCTGCGGTATATTTTTCCAAATATTTAAAGCTTCCATGTTCTGCTTTTATTCGGTCATCCCTACTTATTTCTCAGTTGAATTATATAAAGATATTTACTGAAATATTTTCCTTCAATATCTTTTATAGTTATAGTTATTTTAACAGACTTGTGTATAATCTTCTTCAACTATTTATTTACTATTATTTAAACCATAGGCATCCTTCTAACGCAATATTTTAGTTAAAAATTTAATTTGAGATAGATTGGATTCGAACCAACGACGGTTACCCAACAGATTTACAGTCTGCCGCTTTAACCACTCAGCCACTACCTCCACAGATATTTTTATACTTTAACAAAATTAGATTTTTTTCGTTTAAGGTTTATAGCTCCTTTAGTTACTTAATGTTCGCTATATGCATTTTACGGTAGTTGTAAACTACTAATCTATTTAAAATTCTTATATACAAAGTTCCCAAATTTTTGGTTACATTATACAGTGTAGCTTTGCAACATACATTTGTGTGTAATTGCTAACAATTGACTGTCTGTCCTCGGTCCTCTCGTACTGAAGTAAATATATACATAATTTTAAAGGTGTACAGTAGATAGGGACCAAACTGTCTCACGACGTTTTAAACCCAGCTCACGTACCATTTTATTCGGCGAACAGCCGAACCCTTGGCAGCGTATGCTCCACCAGGATATGATGAGCCGACATCGAGGTGCCAAACAATCTCTTCGATAGGAACTCTAAGAAATTATTAGCCTGTTATCCCTAGCGTACCTTTTATCCGTTGATCGATTTATTCTGCTTTATAAAAAATCGGGTCATTATGATAGACTAACGTCCTTAATTTACTCGTCTGTAAATTAATCAAGCTAAAATTTATCATTCAACATTCACTGCTTATACGCATAATTTTAACCTATATTCACCTCCGCTACTTTTTAGGAGGTTGCCGCCCCAGCTAAACTGTCTTTTTAACATCGCAAAAATTAAGTATTTTTGGTAATTTAAACAAAGTGTTAAGTAGTTTTTCATTCTCATAATATTACTACATACCTATATAACACTTCATTTGTAAATCTTATTAAATAACAGTAAAGGTGCATAGGGTCTCTCCGTCTAGCTGTACATTAACGCATCTTCACGTCTATTTCAATTTCATAAAGTCAATACTAGAGACAGCGGGGCAGTCGTTACACCATTCGTGCAGGACGGAACTTACCCGTCAAGGGATTTTGCTACCTTAGGACCGTCAGAGTTACGGCCGCCGTTTACTGGGATTTGTACCTATATATTCATATAAATTTTCATCTTGCAGCACTGGGCAGGTGTCAGACTTTATACCTCATATTTCTATTTTGCAAAGTCTTATGTTTTTAATAAACAGTCGCTACCCCTTCTTTGATCATGCTCTAAAAGCTCTCTTTTTCCCGAAGTTACAGAGATAATTTGCCGAGTTCCTTTAGTATTGTTCTCTCTTTTGCCTTTATTTTCTCAATTAATTGACTTGTGTTAGTATTTGTACGATTACTAAAATAACATTTTTCAAACCAGATTACTAAGCTCTATAAGTATTTATAAATATTAAATAACCTGGCGTTTTTATTTTACACATCATGCCAAAGGTTACTTTTGCATTTAGTTTTCGTTTTTTATGTAGTCAGATTATCATAACTACAAAACCACGTCAATATTCGGCATATTTTTTTCTCAAAAATAATTTATTACTCATGTTGGCATAATTAATACTTTTTTCTTCAAAAAAATTGACATTTTTTCTTTATCGAAATAAAGCACACTCCACTACCTGTTAATAGTATTTCAGTATAGATTATTTTAGCTATAATTTATAGACATAGATTGGCAACTAACAAATTAGTTTTAATAATACTTGAACTTTTACGCTTTCTTTAAAGGATGACTGTTTCCAGGCCTACCTCTGTATTATAAAACGGCTACATCTTTTTAACTAAATCTATTTAACTACTTTAATATCTACTCTGGGCTGTTTCCCTCTCGACTTTTAATCTTAGCACTAAAAGTCTGCTTAATTTTTTATTTTTATCTAATTATTAAATTTATATGTTACACTGAGGCATTATATTAGAGTTTTACCTAAATAAAAAAAAAAAAATTGCTCTACTAAGATAGATTTCGTGGAGAACCAGCAATCACCAAGCTTGATAAGCCTTTCACCCCTAATAACAAGTCATCTCAAAATTTTGCAACATTTATGAGTTCAGCCTTACACTTGCTCATTATTAGATCGCTTGGCTTCGGGTCTATATTATTAAACTAATTTAATTTCTTTACGCTTGCGCTTGCTTAATAAAATAACTCGCCAACCCATTATACAAAAGGTACAATAATACATTCGCATTATTTGATTGTTTGCGTTAAAATTCAGTTTTCACGATAATTTAATCATTTAACCTTTCCCTCGCGGTACTATTCTCTATCAGGTTTAAATACTCTAAGCAGCGATTTTACACATCTTCAGTTTTAGACTTACTTTACTGTTTAAGGTAATTAGTTAGTGTGATAATTATAAAGATCAAATAAAATAAATATATATGGTATTGATTAGATTATTATTTTAGCCAAGAATCGAACTCGAGTTTACAGGGTGAAAACCTGTTGTCTTAACCACTAGACGACTAAAATACGAATATAATAACTAATTTGTGTACATAAGTTTTAAATTTATTTATTAAAGTGTGTCCGGTTGGTCGCTATCGTCTACCATCGGAAAAAAAATGAAAACTGACTAAAAAGGAGCCAAAAACCTACAAACACATTTCACAAAAAAGGCCAAAAACAGCTAATTTTGACCCTCAA